>ODAJ014786042.1_pt1 | contig 98338 bp, 59 predicted proteins | sample 1539241 | NCBI WGS metagenome assembly ODAJ01 (sample SAMN02144231, study PRJEB22623) | gut metagenome | biome: sheep rumen | host: Ovis aries | place: New Zealand | reverse complement strand
CCCAAACAAAGAAACTTTTATAATATTGCCGGAAAATTTAAAACAAATTTAAATCCGCAGGAATTGTTAAAAGTTTTAAAGCAAACGGAACAAAAGTTGGGAAGAACAAAAACTTATCATTGGGGACCGAGAGTTATAGATATTGATATATTATTTTACGGTAAACAGGTAATAAAGAGTAAAAATCTTATAATACCGCACAAAGAAATAATAAACAGAGCTTTTGTTCTTGTACCGATGAAAGAAGTTGCTTCGAATTTTGTTCATCCGACACAACATAAAACAATAAAAACTTTAAACAATGCTTTACAAAAAGATACATATATAAAATGTATTGAAAAAATATAATAATTTTGGTACAATCTTTAAAATTTAGTCAGCAGGCTAAAATACACACACAAGCGGATTAATCAAAAGTCCCCGTAAAAAGGGTTTGAGTTCTGAAACTTGTGGAGGTCATCTCAAAGGATGAAAAAAAACTAAAGGAGAGAAGTAAAATGGCAAACGTAACAATGAAGTCGTTGTTGGAATCCGGTGTTCATTTCGGACATCAGACAAGAAGATGGAACCCAAAAATGGGAAAATTCATTTTTGGAAGCAGAAACAAAATTCACATCATTGATCTTCAAAAAACTTTAAAAGAACTTAAAAAAGTTTACAAAGTTGTAAGAGATTATGCTGCAGAAGGAAAAGATGTTCTTTTCGTAGGAACAAAAAAACAAGCTCAAGGACCTATCAAAGAAGAAGCTTTAAGATGCGGTTCTTATTTTGTTTGTGAAAGATGGTTGGGCGGAACTCTTACAAATTTCGAAACATTAAAGAAATCTATCGCAAGATTAAAAGAACTTGAAGCTATGAAAGAAAACGGAATATTTCAAGTTCTCTCAAAAAAAGAACAATCTCAAAAAGAAAAAGAAAGAATTAAACTTGAAAAATCTCTTGAAGGTTTAAAACAAATGAACAAGCTTCCTGAAGTTATGTTCATTATAGATCCTGTTGAAGAAGCTACAGCTTTAGCAGAAGCAAGAAAATTAAATATTCCCGTAGTTGCAGTTTGTGATACAAACTGTGATCCTGATTTAATAGATCATCCTATACCGGGAAACGATGATGCAATAAGAGCCGTAAAACTTTTCTGCTCGGTTATTGCAGATGCAATTCTCGAAGGTAAAGGAATAGAAAATAAACAAGCTGACGGAACAACAGAAGCTCAAGCTGAAGTAAAAGAAGAAGAAGTTGCCGCAGCGGAAGCAGAAGCAGAAAAAGCAGAAGAAGTTAAAGGAGAGTAATTATGTCAGCTATTGAACTTATAACAAAATTAAGAGAAATGACAGGAGCAGGAATAAAAGATTGTAACAATGCTCTTAAAGAAGCAAATAACAATATAGAAGAAGCAGTAAAAATATTAAGAGAAAAAGGTATTGCATCTGCTGTTAAAAGAGCAGACAGATCTGCAAAACAAGGTGTTGTTGTTGCTCAACTCAGTGATGATAAAAAACAAGGTGTACTTGTTGAATTAAACTGCGAAACGGATTTCGTTGCAAGAACAGACAAATTTAAAGAACTTGCAAACAGTTTGGCATCTTTCGTTATGAAATCTTCTTCTCAGGATAATATCTTGGAACAAAAATTCGATGATACAAGAACAGTTCAGGATGTTATAAAAGAAGCTATCGGAACAATAGGTGAAAATATTGTTTTAAAAAGAACGGCAAAATATACAACAACCGGTGAAATTGCTTCATATATTCATATGAACAATTCTTTGGGTGTTTTGGTAGATTTTGAAGCTCCTGCAGATGTTATAGCAAGTGATGCTTTCAAAAATCTTGAAAAAGAAATTGCAATGCAAATAGCTGCAGTAAGTCCTCTTTATATAACAAGAGATCAAGTTACAGCTGATGAAATTGCAAAAGAAAAAGAAATTTATGTTAAACAACTTCAAGAAGAAGGAAAACCTGCTAACATAATAGATAAAATCGTTTTAGGAAAATTGAACAAATTCTATTCTCAAATATGTTTGATGGAACAACCTTATATGAGAGAAGAAAAAGAATCTATTAAAAATGTTATAGCAAAAGTAAGCAAAGATATAGTTGTTAAAAATTTTGCAAGATTTAAAATAGGTGAATAATTAAATGAAAAATAATAAGAGAGTTTTACTTAAACTTTCAGGAGAAACTTTATCGGGAAACGGTAAATCCATTTGTTCCGAAAGTCTTCAAAAAGTTGTAGATGAAATAAAATCTGTTTTATCGAAAAAAGTAGAACTCTCTATTGTTGTAGGTGCGGGAAATATTTGGAGAGGTGCCGGAAAAGAAATAGACAGAGTATCGGCGGATAAAATGGGTATGCTTGCTACCGTGATGAATGCGATAGCAATATCCGAAGGTTTAAAATCCAACGGTATAAAATCTGTTGCACTTGCCGCAAGCGGTGTTTCAAATTTCTGCGAAACATTTTCTCAAGCAAAAGCGGATAAATATTTAAAAGAAGGTTATGTGGTTGTATTCGGCGGCGGAACGGGAAGCCCTTTTTTCACGACGGATACCACGGCTGCATTAAGAGCTTGTGAAATAAAAGCCGACATTTTGTTAAAAGCTACACAAGTTGACGGTGTTTATTCCGCAGATCCAAAGAAAGATCCTAAAGCAAAGAAATATGATAGAATAACTTACAGCGAAGCAATAAATAAAAATTTAAAAATAATGGACATTTCCGCTTTTTTGTTGTGCATGGAAAACAATATTGATATTTATGTTTTCGATTTCCACAAAAAAGGCAACTTAAAAAAAGTGTTGAATAAACAAAAAATCGGAACTATAGTATCCAAATAACGGAGGAGTAATGTTACCTAAAGAACTTTTGGCATCCGGCGAAGATGCTATGAAAAAAACAATAGAAAAAACAAAACATGATTTTTCTACAGTTAGAACTGGCAGAGCAAATGCAGCTCTTTTGGACGGAATAAAAGTTGAAAGTTACGGTTCATTATTGGCTTTAAATCAGGTTGCCGGAGTTAGTGTTCCCGACGGAAGAACATTGGAAATAAGACCTTGGGATTTAACTCAGCTCGGTGCAATAGAAAAAGCTATATTGAAATCCGATTTGGGACTTACACCTGTAAATGACGGTAAAATCGTAAGAATTTCAATACCTGCACTTACGGAAGAAAGAAGAAAAGAAATCGTTAAAGTTGTTAACAAAATGTCTGAAGATTATAAAGTTGCAATAAGAAATGAAAGAAGACATATTGTTGATGAAATAAAGAAATTGGAAAAAGAAAAAACAATTACTGAAGACGACAGAAAGAAATATGAAGTTGATGTTCAAAAATTGACGGATACTTATGTAGGTAAAATAGAAGAATTGGTAAAACAAAAAGAAGAAGAATTAATGAAAATATAATCAATAAAAAAGGGGAGGTTGTAAAATGGCTTATTCAATAGATAAGGAAACTTGTGTAGGTTGCGGTTCTTGTGCAGCAAATTGTCCTGTAGAAGCAATAAAAGCAGGTGATGACGGCAAGTATGCAATTGGTGATGCATGTGTTGAATGTGGTGCATGTGCAGCAAATTGCCCTGTAAACGCAATATCTCAAAAGTAATTTTTATAAAGTAGTAAAAAAGTGTCTTTGAAAGAACAAATAGATTTAACAAAGTTACCGAAACATGTTGCAATAATCATGGACGGTAACGGAAGATGGGCAAAGAAAAGAATGTTGCCCAGAATAATCGGTCATACTAATGGGGTCAAGACTGTTAAAAAGATAGTTGAGTTTGCAAGAAAACTCAATATACAGGTTTTGACCCTATATGCTTTTTCTACGGAGAATTGGCAAAGACCGAAAGACGAAGTATCCGGAATAATGACATTGTTGAAAACATATTTGAAAAGCGAATTGGAGAATATGATTGAAAACCAAATTTCGTTTAGAGTAAGCGGTGATATTTCAAGAATGTCGGAAGATATTCAGGCGGAACTTAAAGAAGCTGTAGATAAAACAAAAGATATGAAAAGTCTTGTTTTGAACCTTGCATTAAATTATGGTTCCAGACAAGAAATTTTAATGGCCTGCAGGGATTTGATGAGTAAAGGAATAACAGATCCTACCGAGCAAGATTTTTCAGATTGTTTGTATACGAAAGGGTTGCCGGATCCCGATTTGTTGATAAGAACTTCCGGTGAAATGAGAATTTCGAATTTTTTGTTGTGGCAAATTGCTTATACCGAAATTTATGTAACCGATGTTTTGTGGCCTGATTTTAACGAAGATGAATTTTGTAAAGCAATTATCGACTACCAAAAAAGGGACAGAAGATTCGGAAAAATTTAGAATGACAATTAGTAATTAGCAATTAGTAATTAGTAATTTAAGAAAGAAAATTTTTTTAGTTTGTCATCCCGTACTTGATACGGGATCTCGCAGTTAAACTGTAAGCTGAAAATTGCTCTGCAATTTTTTAATAAGCTGTAAGCTATAAGCCAAATATAAAGGATAAAAAAATGTTGATACCAAGAATATTAACCGCATTAGTAGGAATACCTGTAGTTATTGCATGTATATATTACGGCGGACTTGCATTTTATATTATGTTTTTTGCAGTTATACTTTTTTCCGTTATGGAATTCTTTTCGATTTGCAAAAAGTATAATCCTTTAAGTTTTTTCGGAACATTGTTTGCAATAGCTTTTTATTTATCTTTATGCACGGGAACTTATGTTCAGGAAATTGCAATAGCTTCAATATTTTTAATATTCTTTTTTGCAATGTTCAGAAAGTCAATAGAAAATATTTCGGCTTCTTTAGCGGTTACATGTTTTGGAACTTTTTTTATTACCTGGGCACTTTTTCATATGGTTTTAATAAGAGATATTCCAAAATACGGTATGCATTACATTATATTTTTGTTCGTTAATATTTGGATGTTGGATACGGGAGCATATTTTATCGGTAAAAAATTCGGTAAACATAAACTTGCTTCACTTATAAGTCCAAAAAAAACAATAGAAGGTGCAATTGCGGGTGTTGTTACGGCAGTGCTTGTTTCTTTGGTATACAGACATTTCTTTATGCAGAATATAATAACAAATAACGAAGCAATAATATTTGCTCTTGTTATTTCTTTTGTAGGTCAATTTTCGGATCTTGCCGAATCTTTGTTCAAGAGAGATTGCAACATAAAAGATTCCGGTAACATTCTTCCGGGGCACGGGGGAATGCTCGACAGATTCGATTCTTATTTATTCTGTGCTCCGATATTTTATTACCTTATTCAATTGATGAAATACTAATAACAACAGATGAACGGGTGAACACGAATTGTTTTACAATTCGTTGGTGAAAGGTTGAAAAGTTTAATGACAGAAAAATAGGAAATTAGGTTGTCATCCAGCACTTGATGCGGAATCCCGTCGTTAGTAGTTTGTCGTTTGTAGTTTGTAGTTGGTAGTTAATTATACATTGTAAATTATACATTATACATTGTCGTTAAGTCTGTCATCCCGCACTTGATGCGGGATCCCGTAGTTGGTCGTTGCAGTTTCCATCCCTCTATACCTCCATACCTCTATACATCCATGCATTTGCCGTTTACAATACCTTTTTAGTTTGCTAAAATTATCTATTATGAATAAACAATCAGCATATATCAGGAAAACTTTTTTGGACTTTTTTAGTGAAAAAGGTTGCAAAGTTGTACCGTCGGATTCATTAGTACCTTCGGGAGATAAAACATTATTGTTTACTTCCGCGGGAATGGTTCAATTTAAGAAACATTTTTTAGGTCAAAGTAAGGATACTTTTACAAGAGCAACATCCTCGCAAAAATGTTTTAGAACTTCAGATATAGATCAAGTGGGAGTAACTAACAGACACTTAACATTTTTTGAAATGTTAGGTAACTTTTCTTTCGGTGATTATTTTAAAGAAGAAGCTATTGCATGGGCATGGGATTTTCTTACCAACTATATGCAGTTGCCCAAAGAAAAACTTTATGCAACAATTTATAAAGACGACGATGAAGCCGGACAAATGTGGAAAAAATTTGTTCCCGAATCAAGAATTATAAAGATGGGCGACGAAACAAACTTTTGGACAATGGGACCTACAGGCCCTTGCGGTCCGTGCTCGGAAATATTGATAGATTTGGGCGAAGATATGGGTTGTCATAAACCTACATGCGGTCCGTGGTGCGATTGTAACAGATATCTTGAAATATGGAATCTTGTTTTCACACAGTTCGACAGACAAGAAGACGGTTCGTTAAAACCGTTGGGAAGAAAAAATATAGATACCGGTATGGGACTTGAAAGAATAGTTGCTGCGGCTAACGGTAAAAATAATGTTTTTGATACTGATTTGTTTTTACCTATGATGAATGCAGCATCGGAATTATTGAAAGTTTCGTTTAACGATAATATACCTAAATTAAGAATGATTGCAGACCATGCAAGAGCAATAACATTCTTAATTTCCGACGGTATTCATCCTTCAAATGAAGGCAGAGGTTATGTTTTAAGAAGAATTTTAAGAAGAGCCGTTAGACAAGGAAAAGTTTTCGGTATGAACGAACCTTTCTTGTACAAACTCGTAGATGTTGTTCACGATGTTATGAAACCCGCATATCCGGAACTTACCGCAAGACTTGATAACATAAAGTCTATGGCAAAAGTTGAAGAGGAAAAATTCCTTGAAACATTAAATACCGGAACGGATTTATTGAATAATCTTATATCACAATATAAAGCGAAAAATGTTTCTGTATTGAAAGGTGAAGATGTATTTAAACTTTACGATACTTACGGATTTCCTCACGAACTTACAAAAGAAATTGCACTTGAACAGGGTTTAACAATAGACGAAAAAGGTTTTGAGCAGGAAAAGAAACTTGCTCAGGAAAAATCCAGAGGAGCATGGAGCGGTTCAGGAGAACAAGATATAACATTTTATTCGGTATTACATAAAGAGTGCGGAGATACAACTTTCGAAGGATACACACAAAACAGTTCTTCCGTAAAAGTTATTGCACTCGTAAAAGACGGTAAAAAAGTTGAATCGTTATCTAAAGGTGAGAAAGGCGAAATGATTTTATCTAATTCTCCTTTTTATGCCGAATCCGGAGGACAAGTTGCAGATACCGGAATAATGTTTAACGAGTCTGTAAATATAGAAGTTACCGACGTAACAAAACCTATCGGAAAACTTTTTGTTCATAAAGTTATAGTTGAAAAAGGGAAAGTAAAAGCAGGTGATGTTTTAACTGCATCTATAAATACCGATAAAAGAAATCAAACCGCAAGACATCATACCGCAACACATTTGTTACAAAAAGTGTTGAGATCCGTGTTAGGTAACCATGTTGCTCAGGCGGGTTCTTTGGTTGGTTCCGATAATTTAAGGTTCGACTTTAACCACTTTAAAGCGGTAACAAAAGAAGAACTTAAAAAAATAGAAAAAGATGTAAATAAAGCCATAAGACAAAATTATCCCGTATCTATTACGGAAATGCCTATAGAACAAGCAAGAAAAGAAGGTGCTATGGCTTTGTTCGGTGAAAAGTACGGCGATGTTGTAAGAACAGTCAAAGTTATAGAAACCGACGACAAATATTATTCAATGGAACTTTGCGGCGGAACACATGTTCAAAAAACAGGCGATATCGGAATGTTTAAAATCGTTTCCGAAAGTTCGGTAGGCAGCGGAATAAGAAGAATAGAAGCTGTTTGCGGCAGTGCATGCGAGAAATATGTTGACGGTTTGGAAAACAAGATAGACGAGATCGCAGCATTATTAAAAACTTCAAAAGTTATGGTTGTTCCGGCAATTGAAAAAATGTTGCAGGATGCAAAAAATCTCGATACGGAAATTTCTTCTTTAAAGAGTAAGTTGATTGCAGGAGAAATTGACGAATATATAAAATCCGCAAAAGATATAAACGGTGTTAATGTAATTGCATTTGCCGTTGAAGGTGTTGATGTTAAAACTTTAAGAGAGATGGCAGATAAAGTTAAAGAAAAACAAGCATCTGCAATTATCGTTATAGCATCAAAGCTTCAAGACAAAATATCTTTTGTTATATCCGTAAGCCAGGATATAGTTAAACAAGGTTATGCCGCAGGAAAAATTGCAAAACAATTTGCTGCAAAAATTGAAGGTTCCGGCGGAGGAAAACCCGATTTTGCACAAGGCGGCGGTAAAAAAACAGATAATTTAAAATCTGTTATAGAAAATATAGGGGAAATATTAAAATAATGAAAATGTTATCTTTGTCGGCAATAGGAAAAGACAGAACAGGTATTGTAAGTTCAATATCGGAAATTCTTTTTAAGTTAGGTTGCAACATTGAAGATTCCACAATGACATTGTTATCGGGGCAGTTTGCGGTTATATTGTTGCTTGCCTGTCCTAAAAATTCGGATGTTTCCAAAATAAAAAGAAGTTTAAATTCTTCCATGAAAAAGTTGGGATTATCTTATTCGGTAACCGAAGTGGATAAACCTAAAACAAATAAAAAGAATTTCGGCGACTACATTATTGCCGTTTACGGTTCGGACAGAGTAGGTATCGTTTATAATGTAAGTAAATTCTTAGCCGACAAAAAGATAAATATAACCGATGTTCAAACAAAAATTTCGGGTAAAAAAGATAAAGTGTACATAATGTTGTTGGAAGTAAATATTCCCAAAACGGTTAAGATGGACGATTTTAAACATCATTTAAAACATTTGGCACAAGAACTTAATGTTGAAATTTTTGTAAATCAAGCGGATTCCCAAAAAATATAGAAGAATAGAAAAAAATGTCATCCCGCACTTGATGCGGGATCTCGTTGTTAAAAGTAGTTGTCTTAAACTGTAAGCATTAAGCTTATAAAACAGGAAATAAAAGTGCCGATATTAGATATAGTAACAATTCCAAATCCGATACTAAAACAAGTTAGTTTGCCGGTAGAAAAAATAGATTATAAAATAAAAACTCTCATAGGTAATATGAGAGAAACTATGCTTTCTTCCAGTCATTGTGTCGGTATTGCTGCGGTTCAAGTAGGAGTATTATTAAGAATAGTGTTGGTGGACATTTCTTTAAACCCGAAACCGCATCATAATAACGGCTTTTTAATAATGATAAATCCTAAAATAACTTACAGTTCGGGAAAGTTAAAATCGAGAGAAGGTTGTTTAAGTGTTCCGGATTTTACCGGAAATGTTGTAAGAAAAAATAAAATAGAAGTTGAGTATTTGGATATAGAAGGTAAGAAACAATTATTAAAAACTCACGGTTTTGAGTCAATAACAATTCAACATGAAATAGATCATTTAGACGGTTTTATCTTCTTGGATAAGGTATCGTCACTTAAAACAGATGTTTTTAAAAGATTTTAATTTTGTAGGGCTCTTTAAAAAATAAAAAAATTTTTTGTATAATCTTGAAAAATAAATACATAAAAGTCCAAATTTAATTTTATGTAACGGGTTTTTTTGTTTTTAAAATAAGTAAGAAAATTTTAGTTTAGGAGAAAAAGATGTTTAACAAGTTTGTTAAGAAGTCAAGTAAGTTTTTTGCTGTGTTGCTTACTGCAACATTGGCATTTACTCCTTTGAGTTATGCTGCAGCACCGACAACTTTTGCGGAATTAGGTGTAGCAATTTCCGACGGGTCGGTAACACCTCAAGTTATAGGACTTGAAAGTAATATTGAGGCTGAAACAACAGATACAACATTAGGTACACAAGGTGCAACAGAATTAACCATTAAAGGTGATAATTTTTCCGTATCCGGTGCAGGTTCTGCTTCCGGTTTTGAAATAGGTGAAGGACAATCTGCAACCGTAGTTGATACGACATTCGAAAAGTTTACTAAAACCGGAGATGGTTCGGTAATAAGTAATACCAATGGAAAATTGTTGATAGAAAATTCCAAATTTACGGCAAACAGTGCAAGCGGTAAAGGCGGAGCAATATATAATACGGGAACAATGACAATAAACAATTCCGAATTCAGCGGTAATACGGCAAATGAAGTAGCAAATGATGTTTATAACGACGGGGAACTTTCTTTCTTAAACGGAACAACAACGATGGACGGCGGTGTAACAGGAACAGGAAGAACTGTAATCAACGGCGGAACATTAGTACTTGGTGAAGAAGCAGTATTAGAACAATCTTATTTGGAAATAGGTGAGGGTTCTTCTTTTGCAATAAATGTTTCAAGTATTAGTATTACAGCACAAGATACAAATCCGGAAATAAAAAATAACGGATTATTGACTCTTTCTACAGGAACAGTAGAAAGATTTTCAAGTAATATAACGGGAGCAGGTGCAACAACTATTAATTTGGGCGCAAATGTAAATATGGGCAGCAATTCAATAGAACAATCCAAATTAATCGTAGATGAAGATTCTTCTTTAACGGCAGAAATACAAAACTTAAAAATACAAAGTACGGATAATTCCGGTGAAGCACCTACGGTAACAGCAGGTACAATTACAAATAACGGAACAATAACGCTTGTGCTCGATTCAAACAGAGATTTTGATTTAAATATTGTAAGTGATGAAGATAAAGACGGTGTCTTGGTTTTTGAAATAAGTGATGGAGTATCCGGAGAAGCGGCAGCAACCTCAAGACAAGATATAAAACAATCTACAATTACTATAGGAAATAAGATAACATATATAAACTTGGAAGATAACACAATAGAAACAAATTACATTACAGGCTCAAAACTACAAAATGACGGAAAGTTAATTTTGAACTTGTCTGAAGCGGCAGGTTACGGTTTAGACAGTTTAACAGGTGCAGGTGTATCTTCAATAACGGTAACAGCTGATGCTCAAGATGAAACAAATTTAAACATAAATGGTAAAACAATACAGCAAGACAAAATAGAATTCTATGGAGATAAAACATTAAGACTTGACGGTTCAAGTGAAGATAGTGCAGATTTAGCAACAATACAAGCGGACATATATAATTATATGACAGGTGACAGCCTTCACTTGAAAGATGTAAGACAAGAAGGCGATTTTGTAAACAATACCGATGCAGTAGCATATTTTGAAGAGAATTCATCAGTATCGGGACAAATAATAAATAACGGCGGAACATTAAATATTGTTTCAAGCGGTTTTGTAGTTGAAAACGGAATAACAAGCGATAACCAAGCAACAGCTGAAAATATATTAAATATCGGTGATGCAGACAATGCAGCAGTAGTAAATTCTTCGACAACGATATCTTATCAAACAATTACCATATCAAGCGGAAGTTTGATAATGAATAATATGGTTGGAAACGATGTAGCAGACGGTTCGATTACAAATTCTTCAATAACAGTTGAAGCAGATGGTTTATTATCAGTAAATCCGGAGAAATTGGAAGATTTAACAGCTCCTATAACTAACGACGGAATAATAGAGTATTATGGCGGCGGTGAAGGTAACGATTATGTGTTAAATACAAGTACAATAACAGCTTCCGATAAAGGAACATTGAGAATAAACGGTAATGTTCAAAATGATGAAGCAATAGGAATTTCAAAACAAAATATAGAAGTTTTACAGACAAGCACATTCACGGTAAATACAAACGATATGACCGACAGCAAAATAGCAAATGCCGGAGATTTAATATTCTTCGGATTGAGCGAAATGACAAACGAAACGGAAGTTACCGGTTTAACCGATGCAGAAAGCGGTGAAACAGTTTACGGAAACTTAAGTATAGATACAGAGTTAGTAAATAAGGCAAAAATAGATCAAAACGATATAAATGTAAATATATACCTTACAAATGATGAAGGCGGAGATATAAATGCAAGAGGAACATTATCAAATGTGTTAGAACTTGATAATAAAGCCGCAATAACAGCAGCAACATTAAGAAACGAATCAGGGACAGGATCTATTATAAATGAAAGCGGGGCAACAATAACAGCAACCACAAAATTGTTCAATATGGGTACTATAGACAATACAGGAAGTATTGCAGCAGAAAATGAAGAAGCTAATGCTTTGTTGGAAAATGATGAAAATGCAACAATAAAGAATAATCAAGACGGTTCAATCTCTGCAGATTCAGTAACAAACAAAGGTGCAATAGTAAGTTCAGGCTCGATTAAAGCAACAGAAATAACCAATGAAGCGGGTGCTACAATAGAAAATTATGTAACCGGTGAAGGTGATGAATATCAAGGCGGAACGATAGAAGCAACCGAAATAACAAATTCCGGAACATTAATATCCAATGCAAGCGGAGTTAAAGCATTAGTATCTAACACCGAAACAGGTGTATACGATGTTATGGGCGGAACCATTTCTTATAATGTAAGCGGAGCGGCATCCGGAGGTTCTGTAGTAAATATTAATGATGTAGTTACCGTATCAGCAGAAAAATTCATAAGCCAAAACGAAATAAATATAAAAGAAGATGCCACACTTATTTTACAAGAAGAATCAAGCTTAAAAACATCAGTATTAAATATTAAAAACGGTGCAACATTAGATACCCAAAACGAAAAAACAGACGATATTTTAGTTGATGGTGTAACCATAGAAGATGGTATAACATGGAATTGGAATTTAGATTTGGATTTATCTGCTGCTTCAGGAGATAAGTTAACTAATGTAGAATCAAACGGAAAAGCCGTAATAAAGAACATAAAATTGTTGTCCGATGATGCATATGAAACACCGGACATTCAAATATCGGAAGGAAATATAAAAGCCGAAATACCGGAAGGTGCAATATTTGCTACACAGAATAACGAATATGAAATTACGGTAGACAACAGAGAAGATTCCACTTGGTTAAAGATAAAAACTTTAGGTTACGGCGGATTACCTAATGCAGTATTTGATGGAGCTGCATCTTACAGTATAGTAGGGGAAGGTGTTACGGATCAGGTAACAAAATGGTTGGGAGATGATAATGGTGAAGATGTTAACTATTTAAAAGAAGATTTAACAATAAACGGTAACAACAACATTTTAACAAGTACCACTAACGTAAAAGGACTTGAAACAAGGTCAAAAATGTTAACGGTACAAGAATTGGCAGAATTCTCGGGATTCGACAATGCAATAACCGTAGACAATGAAGACGGTGAGCTCAGAGTAAAAGGTGTTACATTCAAAAATAATACAGGTGATGCAGTAATAACAAATAACGGAACAACAACACTTAACGGAGTAACTTTTGCAGAATTTGACAGTGAAGATTTAGATCCTCAAAATGAAGCTTCAATTGATGTTGCAAACAACGGTGAACTTGTATTAACAGGAAATGCCACAACATTTAATAAAGGTATTTCAGGAGAAGGAACAACAACCATTAAAGGTGTTGGTATAGATATGGGTGAAGCAACATTACAGCAAGGCAGAGTAGAAATAAGTGATGTTGAAGGTAGCAGCTTAACGGCAAGTGTTGCAAATACCGAAGTTACATTAATTATGAATAACGGTGAATTAATTTTGGTTGGCGGAGAAGATGAAGCTGTAGAATTAAATAGTGAAATAAAAGGTATAGGAGATACAACATTATCGAACAAAATTGATGTTGCAAGCAATATATCTCAAGAAAATATAAATATCTCCGAACAGGCAGAAATAACCATAAATGATTCAGCAAGCATAAAAGCATCAACAATAACAGTTAATGCGGATGCAACATTAACGGCAAACGCAGATAATATTATTACAACAACCGACGGTAAAATAGCAAATGCAGGTGAAATAACATTTACCGGCGGAACAAACAAAAATGTAATAGAGGGAGAAACCGGAATATTGTTTATTTCCGGAGAAGTTGCAAATTCAACAGGAACAAAAGTATCACAACAATTTATAGAAGTTAAAGAAGATGCTAAGTTTGTAATGAATGCAGATGATATAGAAACGGCAACTGACGGAGATATTAAAGGAATACAAAATAACGGAGATTTGGAAATTACCGGCGGAACAAACAAAAATATTATAGGCCGCGGCGATGGTGCTGTACCTGGAAACGGAAACGTAATAATATCCGGAAATGTTATAAATGAAGAAGAAACAACAATAGATCAAGGATCAATAACTATTAATGACGGTGCAAGTTTACAAGCAAATGCAAGTGACTTAACAACCGATAACGGAATAACAAATGCAGGCGACTTAGTATTTGTTGGCAGCAATATGGTAAATACAAGTACAATTACCGGAACCGGAAACTTGACTATAGACGGTGATTTAGAGAACGATCAGAACATAACCCAAACAAATATAGATATATTGAGCGGAACGGTTGAACATAATGTTGGTGAAGGTGATGAAATGGCAACAATCACCGCATCAAATATAACTATAAGTTCCGGTGCAACATTGATAACTCACAGTCAAGTAGTTGCAAGTGAGCAAATAACCAATGACGGAACATTAAAGATAAATGTATTGAAACCTGCAGAAGATGGCGGTGGAGCAGATGAAATTTCCAGTTCAAACAATATAATCGGTAAAGGAGATTTAGTAATATCCTCTACAGTTTATACAAATGATGGCGGAACAATATCACAAAAAACGTTAAAGATAGAAGATTCAGATTCCGGATTTGAAACGGATATTGCAAACTTAACCATTTCAGACGGAATAACAAACGAAGGTTTGTTCATATACACAGGAGAAGGAACAAACAAGAATGTAATAGATGGAACAGGAAAATTAACGATAGACGGAACGATAGAAAATTCGACCGGAACGGCAATAAGCCAAAATGCGATTGCTATAACGAACGGTAACGGATTTAAGACAATAGCAGATGATATAACGACAACGGAAGGAATAGAAAATAACGGAACATTGACATTTATAGGCGGAACAAATAACAACGAAATAACAATGGCAGAAGACGGTGAAGGAATATTGGTAGTAGAAAACGATTTAGTTAACCAAGCAAACATTGAACAGAAAGAGATAAATATAACCGGTGGCGACTTTGAAAATGTAAGAACAAGTTCAATAACGGCAGACAGTATAACCGTAGCAGACGGTTCAGCATTGATAACGGATGCGGCAGATTTGAATATAAGTGACAGTATAACAATAACAGGCGAAGAAACAGTATTGAATTTGAAAGATGAGGGTGAAGCAGAAATAACTGCAGCAATAACCGGTGCGGGAAAGATAGTAAAAGAAGGTGAAGGAACAGTAACATTGAGCGGAGATAATGCATATACCGGAACAACGACAATAACAGGTGGAGCAATAGAAATAACGGCAGCAAACGGAATAAGTGAAAATACGGTTTATATGGACGGCGGAAAATTGATAATAAACAGTGACGGTGAAGTAGAGTTAGCAAACGAGATAATGGGAACAGATCACAATGATGTAAATATAGAAGTAGCAGGAAGCACAACAACCTTGACCGGCACAATATACGGCAACAAAGATTTGGTAAAGACGGGAGAAGGTGTATTAGATTTACAGATGGAAACAAACGGATATGCCGGAGATACCATAATAAGCAGCGGAACGGTAATAGGAACAACGAAAAATATTAACGGAAAAGTAACCGGAAGCGGAGCAGAAGATTCAGCAGTTGAGTTCTACGATGCGGAAGGTGAAGTTACATTGAACGAAATTGCCGATATGGGATCGTTCAGCAAGACCGGCGAAGCAACAATGACTGTAACGGAAAACTTCAAAGCATTAGATGCAAATATAACGGCAGGAACATTTATAATAAATAATGACAGTGAAATGGGCGGAAGCGGAAACAAATTTGAAGTTACAAACGAAATGAGAGTGGAAAATGCATCGTTGCAAGGATACGGAGATATAACTGCAGGAGATTTAATAATCGGAACCGGAGCAACATTCGCACCCGGAAATTCAACAACGACATTTAAAGTAAACGGTAACTTGATATTTGAAAATGACGGAGAATATGATGTGGAATTCGGACAATTTGATATGGATACAGAAGGTCACTACAATGATAATACACAAGTGTCCGGAACAACGACAATCGATCCAAATGCAAAAATAACATTGAATAACTTGGAAGGTAAATATTATGTTGCCGAAACAATAGATTTAATAAATGCAAGTTCATTGGCAGACGGATTTGAATACGATGAAGCAAATGTAACATTTAACGATAATGATGCAAGAGATTTAAGAGAAGGATACGAAACAAGAATATCGACAAGAGTATACACGGAAGGTAATGCATTGAAGATAGAGTTACAAAGAAAACAAAGTGAATATTCCGAAGCAACGGAATTTGACAGAAGCCATAACGAACAGGAAGTTGCAAATGCTATAGATGCTATATCGACAGGAAACGGAGGAGATATAACAAATCCGTTGGATGCAATGGAACAATTATACTATTATGAATCTACATACGATATAGATGGCTTAAAAGCAGCATTGAATGATATCGGCGGTGTAATACATTCAAATGCAACTAACTTAACATTCTTCAATACAAAAGCTGAACATGTTTATGATAAGGTAAAAGAAAGAACACAAGATATATTACCTTGCAAAAAATCTCACAGCAAAGTTTGGGGAGAATATTATTACAACAACTACAGTGTAGACAATGACAAAAATTCACCTAAACACGAAACTTCGGTTAACGGATTCTTGGTAGGATACGATATGATATCCGCAAAGAACTTAACATTGGGTGTTACGGCAGGTTACGGAACAAGCGAATTGAAACAAACAAACGATAAAGCCAGAATGAATGATATTAACTTAGGTTTCTACGGCGGATATGAAACAGATAAATGGTTGTTGAAAGGATTGTTATTGGGCGGATATGAACAATACTCAATAGACAGAACAATCGCATTTATGGACAGAACGGCAAACAGCGAACATAACGGTTACAGTGCAGCATTAGACTTGGAAGTAGGATACAAGATAAGCTTGAATAAGAAAGGCAGTCAGTCTAAACATAAAATATACTTGAAACCGTTTATCGGAGCAGTCGGCAGCTATATTAACAATGAAGGTTACGAAGAAAAGAATGCTGATTCATTGAACTTGAAGATAGAAGATTACAGCGCAATGACAGCAGAAGCAAGAGCAGGACTTGAATTAAACGGTAGAGTAAAAAAATTCGGTTGGTATGCAAAAGCCGGAGCAAGACAGTTGTTGACCGACAAACAAAATGAAATAGAATCATCATTGTTGGATTTCAAAGATGAAACAAAGATGAAGATATGGAGTGCTGAAAATGCGCAAACAACAATAACCGGCGGAATCGGAGTAGATTATGATTTATCCGAAAACTGGAACATATTTGCAAACGGATTAGGAAACTTTGCAAATGTTGCAACTAACTACTATGCAAATGTCGGATTGATGTACAAATTCGGATGCATAAACAATAAAAAAGTTACCGATGAAGATGTAGAAAAGATAACTGCAATGTTGAACGATAAGATAACCGAAGAAGAAGCATTGAAAAAAGAGATAGATGAAAAAGATAAAGAATTGAATGATGCTAAAGAAAGAGAAAAAGAACTACAGAACAGAATACAGAAATACGAAGCAAATGTTGTAAGCGAACAAGAAGCGGAAAAAATGAAAAACAAAAAAATTAAAACATTTAAATTAGGCGAAAAACCTACATTCGTATTCGGAACCGATCAGTTGAACAATAACGGAAAAACAAGTTTGAAACAAGTAGCAACAGAATTGGAAAATTATCCTGATGCGGAAGTTTTGGTTGAAGGACATACCGATAACGTAGGAAGCGATGAAGTTAACCAAGTTATATCTGAAAAGAGAGCATCTTCCGTTGCAACATCATTGAAGAAAGATTACGGTGTAAGAAACAATATTGCCGTAATCGGTAAAGGTAAAAATGAGCCTATAGCTTCAAATGATACAGCAGAAGGAAGAGCTCAAAACAGAAGAGTAGAAATAACTATTACTACTGCAGACTAATTCGAAATTGCGGAAAAGTAAATATAAATAAAGGAGATAATGAAAATTATCTCCTTTATTTTTTTATTTTAAATTTTGGTAATAATTATTTATAATATCAAGCATATATGTACTACTTTATTAAAAGAATAATATCATCAATACCGATACTTATAGGAATAACCATAATAACTTTCTTTATTATGCATATTACTCCCGGCAAACCTACCGATTCGATAACCGATATGAATATGAAGGTTACTGCCGAAGCTAAAGAAAGATTACAGCAATTGTACGGGTTAGACAAACCTTTTTATGTTCAGTATGTAGATTGGCTTAAAAGATTGGTAGTTTTTGATTTCGGTAATTCTTTTAAAGATTCAAGACCTGCCAGAGATAAAATTTTCGAAAGATTACCTGCAACGATTTTACTTAATGTTTTGTCGCTGTTTTTTATTTGCCTTCTTTCTATACCTTTAGGAATATATTGTGCCATAAAAAAGGATTCTTTTGCGGATAAATCGATAACTATTCTTTTGTTCATATCTTATTCCGTGCCGTCGTTTTGGTTAGCATTAATGTTTATGATTTTGTTTGGGGTTCAGTTAGGGTGGCTGCCGATATCGGGATTGGTATCTTTTGATTTTGATACGATGAATATTTTTGAAAAGATTTTTGATATTACAAAACATTTGATATTGCCCGTAGCAGTTTCCGTCATTGTTTCTCTTGCAACACTTTCAAGATATACAAGGTCGGGAATGCTCGAAGTGTTAAAACAAGATTATATTAAAACCGCTTATGCTAAAGGACTAACCGAAAAACAAGTAATATTTAAACATGCATTAAAAAATACACTTTTACCGATGATAACGATAATAGGTCTTTCTATTCCGGGACTTATCGGCGGAAGTTTTATTTTTGAAACGATATTTTCTTATCCCGGTATAGGAAGATTGGGATATGAAGCCGTAATGGCAAGAGATTATCCGATAGTTATGGGGATAGCAACATTAACGGCAATACTTACATTGCTCGGAAACATTATTGCGGATATTTTATACACTTATGCTGATCCGAGAATTAAGTACAAATAAAAACAGCAATTTATAATTTACAATGTACAATTTATAATTGCGAAACAAAGAATGAAAAATGTTTTAATAAAATTATTAAAAAATAAGTTTGCTTTAACGGGATTAATAGTAATAACTCTGTTAATAGTTGTTGCTTTATTTGCTCCCGTTATTTCTCCATATACTCCGTCGGAACAAAATGTGTTCGAAAGATTACAGGCTCCGTCATTAACTCATTTTTTCGGAACGGACGATTTAGGCAGGGATGTTTTTACAAGAATGATTTTCGGTGCAAGAATTTCACTAGCAGTAGGTTTTATTTCGGTATTTATAATTCTTGTTATAGGAACTTTTTTAGGAATAGTTTCAGGATATTACGGCGGCAAAATAGATTATATAATAATGAGATTTACCGATATAGTTTTATGTTTTCCTACGTTTTTCCTTATTATACTTGTAATCGCTTTTATAGAACCTAACATTTACAATGTTATGATAGTTATCGGTGTCACTTCCTGGCCGGGACTTGCAAGGCTTGTAAGGGCGGAAGTGTTATCGTTAAAAGAAAGGGAATTTATTTTGGTTTCTAAAATGATGGCAATAAGCAACATAAAAATATTTTTCGTTCATATATTGCCGAACATTATTTCACCGTTAATGGTATATTCGTCACTTGCGATAGGCGGAGCGATACTTACGGAATCCGCTCTTTCGTTTTTGGGGCTTGGTGTTCAACCTCCGATGCCGTCGTGGGGACAGATTCTTACATCCGGTAAAGATTATATTTATATGGCTTGGTGGCTTTCTCTCTTTCCCGGTATTGCGATACTTGTAACGGTGTTGGCATTTAATTTGGTAGGTGAAGCTATAAGAGATATTTTTGATCCTAAGGAAGAAAATGTTAAATAATATATTATCTGTTAAAAATTTATATGCGGGTTATTATGTAAATTCAAAATATCAGCAAGTTTTAAAAAATGTGAACCTTGATATTGAAGAGGGAAAAACTTGTGCTATAGTCGGACAATCAGGTTCAGGTAAAAGTACACTGGCCCTTGGTTTAATGGGACTTATTTCCATAGATAACGGCAAAATAGAAAAAGGTAATATATCTTTTTGCGGTAAGGATTTAATCTCCGATATAAACAAAATAAGAGGAAAAGATATTTCAATAGTTTTACAGGATCCGCACTCTTACTTAAATCCTGTAATAACGGTTGGAAAACAGGTTCTGGAAGCTTTGGAAGTATATAACAAAAATTTAACTAAAGAAGAAAAAATAAAAAGAGTAAAAGAAGTTTTCGAAAAAGTAAAACTCGACGATTTTGAAAGAATTTATAATTCGTATCCGCACCAACTTTCCGGCGGACAAAAACAAAGAGTTTTAATTGCTATGGCAATAATAAACAATCCTAAACTTCTTATTGCGGACGAGCCGACATCCGGACTTGATTTAACGGTTCAAAAACAAATTTTGGAATTGTTTGCCGAACTTAAAAAAGAATTAAATTTAACGATGATAATGATTACTCACAATATATTAATAGCAAAAAAATATTCCGATTATGTTGCCGTGATGTATAAAGGGGAAATCGTGGAACAAAAAAATAAAAAAGAAATTTTCGAAAACCCGGTGCACGAATACACAAAAAAGTTGTTGGATAATATTTGATATAATGAAGTTTTAGAAAAAACAGGAGAATTTTTCTATGTTTAAATTAAAATCATTTTTTTATGCTTTAACATTGATTTGTTTTGCTTACGGTTATGCTTTTGCGACGGATCATTATGAAATAAACGGAAGCAGTACCGTAGCAGGACAAATTTATTCAAATTATGAACAATCCGGTTATGGTGGAGTTTTTGTCGTTTTGTCTTCAGGTACACTCACAATAAATGAAACAAAATTTGAAAACAATTCGGCTACCGGAATAGGTGGAGCAATGTTCAACGAAGAAGGTAAAATAGTTATTGGGGATAACGTGAGTTTTATATCAAATACATCCGGTTCTGCCGGTGGTGCTATATATTCCGAGGCAGGTGATTCTGAACTTACGATTGAAATAGGTAACAATGTTGAATTCTCTTCTAATACAGCAAAAAATGACGGCGGTGCAATATGTAATTACGGGACTTTAAAGATAGGAGATAATGCAAAATTTACATATAACAAAATTGTATCCAATGATGACAATTATTATGGCGGGGCGATAAGTAATAGAAGAGATGCCTTTAATCATGAGATAAAAGGGAATATTGAGATAGGAGCAAATGTTATATTCGAAGGCAATGTAAGTAATGCTTATGGCGGGGCGATATCAAACGGAAGCGATTCTACCTTAACAATAAAAGATGGAGCACTGTTTAAAAATAATTCGGCAAGAAGTGGCGGAGCAATATATACTAAAGGAACAGTTAATTTGATAGCAAACACAAACGATATCCTTTTTGACGGAAATACGGATGATAACGGTTCTTGTGCAATTTGTGCGGACGATGATGGAATTGGAGCAGGAAAAATAAATTTATTTGCAAGTAAGGATGCTAAGATAACATTTAACGATAAAATAAGATCTGTTTTTGCAACTTCCGAATTGAATATCAACAAGTCCGGAACAATCTCGGATGCATCAGGTACGATAATATTAAATGAAGATATGTCCGGTTTTTCCGGGGATGTAAATATTTATGCAGGAACAATCATTATAGGAGAAAACGGAAAATGGTTTTCCGGTTCAACAACAATAGACAATTTAACAATGAATATTGCAAACAATGTTGTAGAAGAAATGGCTTTTAAAAATTTGCAAATAAACGGAAAGATGAATATTTCCGTAGATGCAGATTTAGAAAATGAAGAAATGGATACAATATCAACTGATGGCTATTATAATGATGATCAAAAAAGGATAAAAGTAAATGCAATAAATATAATATCCGATACAGAAAAGGATAAAGTAGACTTGGAGTTCATTAAAACACATGAAATAAAAAACGAAGTAGAAACGATAGGTTCTGCATCTTCGGATTTGTATAAGTACAATATTAAGTACGATGAATCTACCGGAAATATAACATTCACAAAAACATCAATAGGAAATCCGTTGGTGCATGCAGCAGATATTTTAGGTTTAGTAGGCGGCTCTTTCTCGAAGATGGCAACAATAAATCAAGCTTTTGTCGGTATGGATACCAGAACAAAAAGTAAAAAACAAAATAGTGCTCAAACTTCTAAATTATATGCATCGACTACAAACCAAGTTTTTGAAAGTGATAATAAAATACAAAGAGGTGCATGGGTAAGACCATATGCCGCAAATGAAACAATGAAATTAACAGGGCTTGATAAAGATATAGATACAACAATATATGGGACCATAGCCGGAATAGATTTGCCGGTAGCTGACGATAAAATTGTAGCCTTATATTTCGGATATAACGGTTCAAAACAAGAGTTAGAAAGTATAAAAATTAATAATACCGGTTATTGTATCGGAGCAACCGGAATGTTGATAAGAGATAGTTATTATATCGGTGCAACTATAAATGCGGAGTTGGGAAAAGCAACTACGGATACCGATTTTGGAAGTGATGATACGGATATGGTAAGTTATGCTGCAGCCGTAAAAGCCGGATATAATTTTGAAGTCGGAAGTGATTGGATAATAGAACCTAACTTGATGGTTGCATATGTAGGAATAAACACAAAAGAATTTACAAATGCACAGGGAAACAAAGTAAGTGCGGAAGATATAAATAATGTGCATATAGAACCGGGAGTGAAAGCAAGTTTGGAATTGAACAATGGTTGGACACCGTACGGTTTAATAAGTGCAAGTTTTAATACCGGAGAAGCAGCAACGGAAGTAAACGGTAAATCAGTAAAAGCATTGACAATGGATCCTTACTATGAATGCGGAATAGGTATAGGAAAGGATTTTTCATCAACTCCATGGAGCTTCTATGCAGAAGTAAACGGAAAAATTGGATCAAGACAGGGTGCCGGACTTAACCTTGGTGTAAAATATGCTTTTTAATATGGTTTAAATATAAAAATGTTAAAAGTAGAAAATGTAACTAAAATTTATAAAAAGAATTCTTCTCTTTTTCAGAAAGAAAAAGATTTTGTTGCATTGAACAATATTTCTTTCGAGTTGGAAAAAGATAAAGTTCTTTCTGTTATCGGTGAAAGCGGTTCGGGAAAAACAACTCTTGCAAAAATAATTTGTTCTTTGTTACCGTTTGATGACGGTACAGTAAAAATAGATAACAAAAATATTTTAGATTATAAAAAGCAGGAACTTTCAAATACTGTTCAAATGATATTCCAAAATCCGTATGCTTCGTTTAATCCGAAACTTACGATAGGCTATTCTTTATACGAAGCTGTTGACGAAGATATAAAAAACAAAAAAGATTTTATAAATGAAAAACTTGCACTTGTTGATATGAAAGAAGATGATATATTCGATAAATATCCGCACCAGTTTTCCGGCGGGCAAAGACAAAGAATTGCAATCGCAAGAGCATTGTTGAAAAGTCCTAAAATTTTGATTGCCGACGAACCTTTTGCTTCGCTTGATGTTATAAATCAATCTTTAATAATGGATATTTTTTATAAAATAAAAAAGGAACAAAAAACAAATATTATATTTATTACACACGATATTTCCGCTGCTTTTAAGATATCGGATAAAATTTTGATACTGCAAAACGGAAATATGGTAAAATATGAAAACATTGAAGAAATAAAAAGTGATAAAACTAACGGTTATATAAACGAACTTATTAATGCAACATACTTAATGGAGTAATTTAAAGTGCTTAAAGAAATAAATGAAGTTATAAAACTTGCCAAAGAAACTAAAACCGATGTTTATGTTGTCGGCGGATATTTAAGAGATTTTTTGTTAAAGAAAAAATCTTTGGATATAGATTTGGCCGTTTCGGAAAAATCTGAAAACTTTGCAAAGAAATTGGCAAAAAAAATAAACGGTAAATGTTTTAAATTGCACGACGATTTACAAATATACAGAGTTGCGGTATTTAATAATCCGGAATTGGAATATATAGATGTTTCGGTTGTGCAGGGGAAAAATATTAAAGAAGATTTGTCGAGAAGAGATTTTACAATAAATGCTTTAGCCGTAAAAATAGAAGATTTTGACGATATTAAGAAAAATATAACAGATTATTTCGGCGGATTAAAAGATTTAAAAAAGAAAGAAATAAAAACAGTTTCAAAGACCGTTTTTAATGATGATCCTTTAAGAATGTTAAGAGCATTCAGATTTGCCGGTGAATATAAATTTAAAATTTCAAAAGAAACTTTAACATTAATAAAAAAATCTTCTTCGAAAATTACTACGGTTGCCGGTGAAAGAATAAAGAACGAGTTGTTCAGAATATTAAACAATGAAAAATCCGCGCAATATATTGCTATGATGGATGAGTGCGGACTTTTGGAAAAGATGTTTCCCGTAATAACCAAAATGAAAAAATCCGCAAAGAATTTTTATTATCATCCGAAAGGTCTTTTTCAACATTGTTTCCAAACATATGAAGCATTGGAAAACATATTTATAAAATTAGACAAATATTTTCCGAAATCAAAAGATGTTTTGGAAAAACATTTGAACGAACCGTTTTCCGAGAATGTAAATAAAAAAAATCTGTTAAAGTTTATTGCAATATTTCATGATTGTGCAAAACCAGAATGTGCTAAAAGAATGGACAACAAAATGAGATTTTTGGGTCACGAAGAATTGGGCGCGAAAAAAACCGCACAAATAATGAAAGAATTGAAAATGAGCAACAAAGAAATAGATTTTGCAAAAGCTATAATATCCGAACATATGAGGCCTTCGAATTTGGCAAAATCGGAAGTCATAACAAACAGAGCACAGATGAGATTGTTCAGAGATATAAAAGAAAACACTCCGGACCTTTTAATAATGGCAATGTCGGATTGGCATTCATATAAAACATTAAAGAAAAAAGTGTATCCGAAAAAAGTGTTACAGCAACAGGAAAAATCCGTTGCCAAATTGATATTCGGTTATTTTGATTTTATTAACAAGAAACCCAAAGATAAAATTTTAGACGGCAATGTTTTAATGAAAGAATTTCATCTTAAACCGGGCAAGATTATAGGTGAGTTGTTAAAGTATATAAACAATGCTTACGAAGAAGGCAGAATAAAAGATAAAAAACAAGCATTGAAATATGCTAAATATCAATTGACAGTACTGAAGAAAAAACATAAAATTACATAAGTAGTAGGTTCTTTTAAAATTTCTCATTTTCAAGCACAAAAGCCATTCGTTTGAAAAATTTAAAGCCAACCGCAGAACTCGCTTTTTTCTAACAGACTAATGAAACGAAAAAAGCTCAAACATCAGCGGTTTAAAAATTTTTAGATCTATAATTTTTGCTCTAAATTTTTCTGCACTCATAGACGGCTTTAATCATGCTTTTCAAATGAAAAATTTAAAAGTTTTAGTCGTCAATTATACATTGTAAATTGTAAATTATAAGTTGTCGTATTGTCGTTCTGTCATCCCGCACTTGATGCGGGATCTCGTAGTTAGTGATTAATTATAAATTGTAAATTGTAAATTATAAATTGTCGTTATTGCGGGCATAGTCTAGTGGTAAAACCCGAGCTTCCCAAGCTCGTGATGCGGGTTCGATTCCCGTTGCCCGCTGTTTTTTTTGCCTTTTTTTTATAAATTTCTAAAAAAATCGCGACATACTGTTGTCGTTGTGAGGTTGTAAAATATAATCATGAAAATAGTAATCGCAGGCAGCAGAACCATAACAGATATAAATATTTTGTTTGAAGCAATAAAGTTATCCGGTTATAAAATAACACAGGATGACGAAATAGTTTCCGGCGGTGCCAAAGGTGTTGATACATTAGCCGAAATTTATGCCAAGAACAATAATATTCCCGTAACGGTATTTAAACCGGATTGGAATAAATACGGAAACTCGGCCGGAGTTATAAGAAACTACGAAATGGCAAAATATTGTGATATGGGAATTGTTATACATAACGGCAGCAGGGGCAGTATGAATATGATAAGAAATTTGATTAAGTTCAAAAAAGATTTTTTTGAATATAAAATATAAAAATTTATTATAATATAAAAACATACTGACAAGGAGTAAAAAATGTTAACAGCATTGATTATTTTAGTTTCAATAAACTTAATTTTAATCTTATTAGTCTTATTAAAAAATAAAAATTCAAATCAAGATGTTATAAATAAAAAATTTGACGATTACGAAAAAAAGTTAGATTCTTACGAAAAAGGTTTTAAAGATGAGTTTGAGAGAAGCAGAAGAGAATCAACGGAAAACGAAAGAGCATCAAGAAAAGAAAATCAGGATACATTGATGAATTTTCAAAATTCCATAAATGCCAAGTTCGATACCCTTTCAAAAAACACGCAAGAATCTTTGGATAAACAAAAAGAAACTGTTCAAACAAGTTTGAAAAATATTCAAGACAGCAACGAGAAGAAGTTGGAACAAATGAGACTTACCGTTGATGAAAAATTGCAATCTACATTGGAAAAAAGATTAAACTCTTCTTTTGAACTTGTAAGTAAACAATTGGAATCAGTTCAAAAAGGTTTGGGTGAAATGCAGTCAATAGCAAACGATGTCGGAGGATTAAAAAGAGCATTAACTTCCGTAAAAGTTGCAGGCACTATGGGGGAAGTTCAACTTGAAGCATTGTTATCTCAAATTTTAACTGTATCCCAATATGAAAAAAATGCTCACCCTAATCCGTCCAATCCTTCGGGAGTGGTAGAATTTGCGGTGAAACTTCCGTCTAAAGAAAGTGAAGAAAAGTTTATATATTTACCTATAGACTCAAAATTTCCCACGACAGCATACGAAAAATTGTTGCAGGATTATGAGTTGGCAGATAAAAATGCTATTGAGTCCGATAAGAAAAAGTTGGTAACGGATATAAGAAATTTTGCAAAAGATATTAAAGATAAATATATATCGGTTCCTTATACGACGGATTTTGCCGTAATGTTTTTGCCTTTTGAAGGACTTTATTTGGAAATATTAAGAATTCCGGGACTTATACAACAAATTCAAAACGATTTTTCAATAACAATTTCGGGACCTACAACTTTGGGAGCATTTTTAAACAGTTTGCAAATGGGTTTCAGAACACTTGCTATACAAGAACAAACAGACAATGTTTGGAACATCTTAAGGGCAGTTAGAACTGAATTCGGTAAGTTCGGGGATGTTTTAGATGCAACCAAGAGAAAATTGGAAAGTGCAAGTAAAGAAATAGATAATGCAGGTGTCAGAACAAGGGCAATAGAAAGAAAACTTAGAGATGTGGAAACTTTGCCGGAACAGCAAGCGGAAAAGCTTTTGGAAAATATTTAAACTGTTTATCTTTTTTATTAAATTATAATGATTTATAAGTAGCCGAAAATGTTATTTATAAATCATTATTTTTTTTATATAATATATGACAATATATATTAAGGGAAAGTTATCATGGAAATTTTAAATTCAAAACAGATAGATTCTACAATCGAAAAATTAGCTAACGAAATTATAAAACAGAAAATAGACGATATTATCGTTATAGGTATTCAAACAAAAGGTGTTACCGTTGCCAAGAGATTATCAAGAAAAATAGAAAATATAAAAAATATGAAAGAACAAATACCTTTCGGAATATTGGATATAACTCTTTACAGGGATGATTTACAGGAAGCAGGTGCGGATATTCCTACAATAAAAGATACGAATATCCCGTGCGACATAAATAATAAAAATATAATTTTAGTTGACGATGTTTTATATACCGGCAGAACAATTCGTTCCGCATTGGATGTGTTAAAAGATTTCGGAAGACCGAAATCAATTAAGTTGGCGGTTTTGGTTGACAGAGGATACAGAGAACTTCCCATACAGCCGGACTTTGTAGGTCTTGTGCATCATACAAAAAACAGGATTTGCGTTGATATGGATGATGAGGTATCTGTTGATGATAAAGTTGTAGCGGACGATAAATAATATACCAAGAAAAGGGGAATATTATATGAAAAAACTTATGACAAGTTTGTTAGTGTTTATGTTTTTTTTGATGGCGTTTGCTCAAGTATATGCCGTTATAGATGTAGATGCTGCCGGAATAGATCCTTCCGAAAAAGAATATATTAAAATCAGACAATTATTGGTGCAGGTGAGAGAAAATCCGCTTAGAGAAGAAAGTTTTGATTATTTGGAAAAAGCAATAAGTTTATGTAATAGAAAATCCAGTAAAGCGGAACTTTATTTTTTAATGTCTCAAATAAAGCAACATACACCTCTTAAGGGAGAGTATAAATCTTATGCGGAGAGTCTCGATTTGCAAGGTGCAAAGGATGATATCGATAAGGCGATATCTTTAGATAATACTCAAGCAAAATACTATTCTCAAAAAGCTTCTGTTTTTGCTTCTGTCAGAGATTTTTATAATGCCGTAAAATGTTGTGATGAAGCAATAAAGTTAGATTCAAAAAATTCAGACTATATTTATGAGAGAGCACAATACAATTTTTATATGAAGAAATATGATGATGCTCTTAAAGATGTATCTGCAGCCTTGGAAATCACCAAAAAACCTGAATATTATTATACCAAGGCATTTTATGAAAAAGAGGTAGGGAAAAAACAAGAGGCTTTAAAAGATATTGAAAAAGCGATTGAATTCGGAGATAAAACTTTGAATTACTATTTGTACATAAGGACCAGAGCGGAATTAAGACTTGAATTGGGAATAAAAGAAGAAGAAGCTGTAAAAGACTTAGATACCGTAATAGAAAAAGAAAAATATAACGATAATAATAAATATTGGGCACATACAATTAAAGGACAGTTTTTGGAAACAAAAGAAGAATATGCCAAAGCATTAGAATCGTATAAGGCAGCGGAAAAATTAACAGAACTTAAAACTTTTTTTCAAAATAAAATAAAATTTTTAGAAAATAAACTTAATAATAAAGAATAAAAAGAGGCTAAAATGTCTTTTAACAGAAAAGATCTTCTCGGTTTGGAACATTTGGACAAAAAAGAAATTCAAACAATTCTTGATGCGGCAAAGCCTTTCAAAAATATGTTTACCAGGTCAATCAAAAAGGCTCCGGCACTTATCGGAAAAACCGTTGTAACTTTGTTTTGTGAACCTTCTACGAGAACAAGAACATCATTTGAGGTTGCTGCAAAAAGATTATCTGCCGATGTTATAAGTATTGCACCGAAAACATCGAGTTTTGTTAAAGGTGAAAGTTTGGTAGATACCGCTAAAACTCTCGAAGCAATGAAAGCCGATATTATAATAATAAGACATACTTGTGCAGGAGCGCCCGAACTTCTCGCGAAAAATTTAAATGCTTCGATTATAAATGCGGGAGACGGTTTTCATGAACATCCGACACAAGGCCTTTTGGATCTTTATACAATGTACGATAAAAAGAAAAAAATCGAAGGCTTAAAAGTTTTGTTGGTAGGAGATATTTTACACAGCAGAGTTGCAAGATCAAATATCTGGGCATTAACAAAATTCGGTGCAAAAGTCAGAGTTGTCGGACCGCCGACATTGATACCGAAAAGTATATCCTCTTTAGGTGTGGAAGTGTTTTACGATTTGGATGAAGCTATGAAAGATGTTGATGTCGTAAATATTTTAAGAATACAAATGGAACGACAACAGGGCGCTTTTTTCCCGTCCAAACATGAATATAATGAACTTTATCAGGTTACGGAAAAAAGACTTAAAAATGCCAAACCGGATGTTTTGATTATGCATCCCGGACCGATGAACAGAGGAACGGAAATTGATGACGAAGTTGCGGACAGCCCGGCATCGGTTATTAACGAGCAGGTAACGAACGGTATTGCAATCAGAATGGCGGTATTGCATTTGTTGGCACTGGCAAGAAACAAACAAGGGAGGAAACATACATGTTAATTCAAATCAAAAATATAAGAATAGTTGATCCTACCTGTAAAGTTGATAAAGTCGGTGATATATTTATTGAAAACGGCAAGATAGTTGATAAACTTTCCGCTAAACCGGAAAAAGTAATCGACGGTAAAAATAAAGTTGCTGTTCCCGGATTAATTGATGTTCATTCTCATTTAAGAGAACCGGGACAAGAAGAAAAAGAAACTATTAAAACGGGAACAATGGCAGCGGCAAAAGGCGGTATTACAACCGTATTTTGTATGCCTAACACAAAGCCGGTTACCGATAATGCTCCGTCGGTAGAATATATTCTTATGAAAGCTCAAAAAGAAGGAAAAGTAAATGTTTTCCCGATAGGATGTATTACAAAAGGTTCACAGGGTGAAGAGTTAGCCGAAATAGGAATATTAAAAAAAGCCGGAATTGTAGCCGTAAGCGATGACGGAGTACCCGTTGCAAATTCTCAAGTCATGAGAAGAGCATTGGATTATACAAAGATGTTTAATTTGGCTGTAATATCTCATTGTGAAGATAAAGAATTGTCTAAAAACGGTGTTATGAATGCAGGCAAAAATTCCATGATATTCGGACTCAGAGGTATTCCCAACCAAAGTGAAGAAATAATGGTTTCAAGAGATATAATGCTTTGCGAACTTACCGGCGGAAAACTTCATATAGCACATGTTTCAACTGCAGGTTCCGTAGAACTTGTAAGACAAGCAAAGAAAAAAGGTTTAAATGTTACTTGCGAAACTTGCCCGCATTATTTTTCGTTAACCGATGATTATGTTCAAAATTACGACACAAATTTTAAAATGAATCCTCCGTTAAGAACACACAAAGATGTGGAAGCAATTAAAGAAGGATTAAAAGACGGAACTATCGATTGTATTGCAACCGATCATGCTCCGCATACTCAAGAAGAAAAAAACAGAGAATTCGATAATGCACCGTTCGGAATTATAGGTTTTGAAACTGCATTATGTTTGGTTTTAAATGAACTTGTAGATAAAAAAGTTTTAACATTTGAACAGGCAATTGCAAAAATGACAACAAATCCCGCAAAAATATTTTCATTGTCGGGAAGAGGAACTTTGAAACCGGGTTCCGTTGCCGATATAACAATTATAGATTTGGAACAAAAATACGAATTTAAAAAAGAAGATATTTTGTCTAAGAGCAAGAATTCTCCTTTTATCGGAAGAAAGTTTAAAGGTTGTGCCGTAATGACTATAGTAGGAGGAAAAATAGTTTGGACATTAAAAGATGGGATTATCAATTAGAAATAACCGAGAATAAAAATATTTGTTTGAATTTTTATAAATTTTCCATCGTATCAAAAGAAATAGCATCTGCAGCTTGTGCAGGACAATTTTGTATGATAGGCTTGGAAAAAGTTTTTTTAAGAAGACCGTTGAGTATATATTCCGTTGATAAAAATACGGGAACGGTTTCTTTCTTGTATAAAGTTGTAGGTAAAGGAACCGATATTTTGGCAAACTTGCCGGTAGGAAGTTTTGTAAAAGTTTTAGGTCCGTTAGGTCAGGGATATCCGTTAGATATAAAAGATAATGTCGAACCCGTACTTGTTGCCGGCGGAACGGGAGTGGCATCAATTCACTTTTTGGCAAGTTGTTTAAATAAATCCGGTAGTTTGTATTACGGTGTAAGAAAAAAAGAAGAATTGATGTGTTTAACCGAGTTTGAAAAAATGGGTTGGAAAATAAATATTTCCACCGAGGACGGCTCTTACGGATACAAAGGCTTTGTTACGGATTTGTTGGCAAAACAAGTTCAACAAAACAGTGCTATTTACGTTTGCGGACCTACCCCGATGATGAAAAAAGTTGCGGAAATCGCAAAAGATAAAAATATTCCCGGATATGCATCTTTGGAACAAAAAATGGCTTGCGGTGTCGGTAATTGTCAGGGGTGTGCCGTTAAAATAAAAAATGCTTATAAAATGGCTTGTAAAGACGGACCTGTATTTTCAATAGCGGATATTTTATTTGAATAATGTTTGTTAAATTGCTTCTTTCAATACTAATTTTTTTTGTGCCTTTGAGTTTTGCGGGAACGGAACCTTGGGCATTTTTTATTTTTCAATCGGTAGTTTCCTTTATATTCGCATATCTTTTGTTTACTAAAAGAAACCTTTCTTTTACTTTTCCGGCATTATCGGTAAACATTATCTTTGTAATATTTATTTTGTTAGCAGTTGTTCAGATATTAAATCATCATACAATATTACAACAAAAAGATTTTATACCGTTTACGGTTTCACCTTTTCACACACTTAAAGAACTGAATTCCATATTTACCTATATGATGTTTTTTATAATTGTTAATCAAATTTTTCATGATTCTGCAAAAATAAAAAAACTTTTATATTTAACATTAACGGTTTCGGCTGTTGTGATGATGATAGGGCTTTGTTTCCCGAAGGGCGAATATATCAAATTCTTTTTAGGAACGGAAAGCCTGGGTAATTTCGGACCGTTTACAAACAGAAACAATGCCGGAATATTTTTGTCAATGTCGTTTTTTGTATCCTTAGCTTTGTTAATTTATAATTTCTTAAGATATCAAAAATATTTAATTGAAAATAAAAAAAATGATTTTGTAATTAAACAAATTGTGCTGATAACAGTATCGTTGATGCTGTTAATAAGCGTTATTTTGACTCGCTCCAGAGGAGCGATGTTAGCAACATTTGTTTCTGTATTTATATTTATGCTTTTATATGTTTATCATTTTTCGGACAACATTAAGCAGAAACTTTATAAAATTTTATTTGTGCTTGCTATATTGGCGGTATCTTCTTTTGCCATATACAAAAATATAGATGCAATCAATGCTTACAGTCAAAGAACTACGGGAATGTCTGAAGCAACAAGATTAAAACTTTATGATATGTCTTTTGATATTTTGAAAGATTATCCTGTTACGGGAATAGGTTTTGCTTCTTTTCCTATACTCATAGATAAATATTTGAAAGAAGATTTAAAAGCATATCCTGAATATTTACATAATGATTGGTTGGAATTGTTGTTGGATGTCGGATATCCGGCTTATGCAATATTTTTATTACTTATTTTTGTTCTTATATTTATTTTCTTAAGGAGAATAAAATTTTTATCGTATAAGAAAAAGATTTTGTTTATAGGTTCATTTTCGGCCTGTTGTTCAATTTGTATCGGAAGTTTTGTCGATTTTCATTTTCATATTCCGGCAAATGCAATGTTATTCCTTATTTGTTTGGCAACATTGTGTTCGGTTTCTTTTTATAAGGATAAAAAAACTTTTAATTTAAGAAACGGGATATTATCTAAGATAGTATTTTGTTTATTGATAATTTGTGTAATATTTATTTCTTGCAGAAATGTTATGGCTTGGAGATATTATACTTTTTCTAAAAATATGCCTAAAGATCAGGAAATAGAATATTTGGATAAAGCCGTCAAACTGTCAGGTAATCCGAAATATATCGAAAATTATATAATAACCGTATATAACAATGCCAAAACAAATAAGCAAGATGTTTTTGCAAAAAACGGATATTTGTATTCAATCGTTTATAAGTATATTGAGAACTATCCTTATAACAGAAAAATATCAAAAATCTTTTTAAAAATGAACGATTTAAACTCATGAGTATTGTGTTAAAAGATATTGAAAAAAAAGGTAGTTTGTATTATAATATTGTGTGAGTTTAATGTGATATTTGTTTTGCAGAGAGGTTGTTATATGATAAAAATAAAAGGTTTTACTTTGCCGGAAGTGGTGATAACAATAGCTATAGTGGGTATTTTAGCTTTGGCCGCAGTTCCGGTTTACAGAGGATATGTAAGAAAAAGTATGGCAACTGAAGGTAAAGCATTATTAGCCGAAATTAATGCTGCAGAGCAAGTTTATTATTCAAGAAACGGTCATTTTTATGCAACCTCGAATGCTAACGGTGAAGGAAATACCACGGTATTAGGTATTGATGCAAGAAGTAATAAATATTTTACTGCTTATAAAATTACTACGGCCGATGATGATAAATTTACGGCTGTAATAGAAAGCGGTGGAGCGGATAAGAGCTTGACATTAAACGGTTCTCTTACAGACGAACCGAAGATAATAGATAATTTTTCTAACAAGGAATAAATGTTTATTTGAAAATTTTTTAGCTCTCTTATGGGGAGAGATGGCCGAGTGGTTGAAGGCGGTAGTCTCGAAAACTGCTATAGGGGGAACTCTATCGAGGGTTCGAATCCCTCTCTCTCCGTATCCTTTCAATATGTTTAAATTGAAGAAGTTACTTTTTCCTGTGATTAGAAATTATGGAATTAGTTTCTTTTTTTTTGTGTAAAAAAATATTTTTTTCGGTTAAATTCAGAATATAAAAATGAACTCTTTGAGAATACCTCAAACCTATCAATCTGTTGTTGAAAAACTTATCGAAATAGCAAAAGATAACAATTTTATTATTTATGCTGTGGGTGGTTTCGTGAGGGATATTATTTTAAACAGACAACCGAACGATTTGGATATTATGGTTGAAGGGGAAAATGCCGGTATAGAATTTTCCAAAGTGGTTGCAGAAAAATTAAAAATACATCCTCCTGTTACATTTGAAAAGTTTGCAACATCAAAGCTTCTTATAGAAAATAAAGAAATAGAGTTTATAATGCCCAGAAAAGAGTATTATGATAAAAATTCAAGAAATCCAAAAACGGAAATAGGGACATTGGAACAAGATGCATTAAGGCGAGATTTTACCGTTAATGCTTTGTTTTTAAGATTAAATGATTTTCAATTGCTGGATTTAACAAAAAAAGGTTTGGAAGATATAAAAGATAAAATTATAAGAGTAACCGATGAAACGGCATCCGATATAATTTTCGAGCAGGATCCGTTGAGAATATTAAGAGCCGTAAGGCAATCCTTCCAGTTGAATTTTACAATAGAATCCAAAACCTATCAAAGTATGAAGAATAATGTTGAAAGAATAAAAATTGTTTCCGGTGAAAGAATAGCGGAAGAAATAAACAAAATATTATTGCTCGAAAAACCTTCGAGAGCGTTTAATATGTTAGACGATACGGGTTTACTTAATATTTTATTCCCGGAACTTAAACAAAATCAAAATGTTGAACAGCCGAAACCTTATCATGATAAGGATGTTTACGGGCATACCATGGATGTTTTGGATAATATAAAACCCGATTTGCTTTTAAGAATGACAGCTTTGTTGCACGATATAGGAAAGGTAAAAACAAAATCCGAAAAGGACGGCAAAATTTCTTTTATAAATCATGAAACAATAAGTTCAAAATTGGCAAAACAAATTTTGGTCAGATTAAAATATTCTGCGGATTTTATAAAAAAAGTGTGTTTCCTGATAGAAAATCACATGTATCCTAAAATGTATGATACAAGTTGGAAAGATTCTTCGGTAAGAAGATTTGCCAATAAATTAGGAGAAGATATAGATAACATAAGATTGTTAACCGTTGCCGATACAAAAAATTTTGACGGTGAACTTTTTGACAGGGTTAAAAGTTTGAAACAAAAAAATATGTTAATGCCGAAAGAAGATTTGTTTAACGGAAATGAATTAATTGAAATTTTTAACAAACCGGCCGGAAAGTGGATAAATGATGTAAAAAAATATATAAAAAACTTACAGTTTGAAGATCCGAAAATAACGAAAGAAGAAGTTTTGGAAAAAGTGAAAAACTTGTTGAAAATACAATAGGTATAATGGTATAATATAAAGAAAAGTTTACGAGTGTAAAGTATGGAAAATAACGAAGAAATAAATCAAGAAGAAATGAGTAATGATGATTTGATTCGGGAAGCTGAATCAGAGCCCAAACAAAAGACATATGATGTTGTCGGTTTATTGGCCGGTGCGGTATTTGGAATTTTTATTGCCGTAATAGGTATTACCGATATTTTGATGGGTATTATTACCGGAATGTTTATAGGATTGGTAGTAGGCACATTTATCAAAAAGAAATAAGTTATGGGAGAATATGAATGACGGTTGATTATAAGAAAAGTATAAATTCTTTTATAAAAAAGCTTATAGAAGATATGGAGTTTTATCCTGAAAAATATAAAATCAGTATTAACAAAATTTTAACTTCGCAACAAAAAAAAGATTTGGACAACCAAATACATTTATACACATCGAAAATAGCTTACAATCCCACAGATGCCTCAGTATATTATAACAGAGGTTTAGCATATCACAAGAAGACGGATTACAAAAACGCCATAGAAGATTTTTCAAAAGCCATAGAATTGGATAAAAACTTTACTTTTGCTTTTATAGCAAGAGGAGAAACTTATGTTTTCTTGAAAGAGTTTGATCTTTCGGAACAAGATTTTAAAACCGCAATAGAGCTTAATCCGCAAAATCCGAGTGTATATACGACATTGGGGAGTATAAGAGTATTTCAAAATTTATTTGATGAAGCCATAAAATATTTCGATAAGGCAATAGAATTAAATTCTTACATAGAATCCGCATTTTACGGCAGAGCAATGGCGCACAGAGGTTTGTTTCAATATCAGGAAGCAATAAAAGATTTTACTAAGGCTATAGAATTAAATCCTACGGATGCTTATGCTTTTTGTAACAGAGGTATAACTTACACGAATATAGAATCTTTGGATGATGCAATAAAAGATTTTGAAGTTGCTTTAAAATTAAAACCGGAAGATGTTTATATTTTGAATAATAAGGGGCTTGCCCACAGAAAAAAATTGGAAGAAGATGAAGCAGAGGCATGTTTCAAAGAAGCTATAGAAAAAATGCCTGAAGATTGTTATGCATATTACAATTTAGGAAATTTACATAAAGAACAAGGGTTGGATGATAAAGCTTTGAAAGATTATTCCGAGTCGATAGATTTGGATTATTCTTTCGGTCCGGCTTATATTGAAAAAGCAAGCATTCTCTTATCGCAAGATAAAACCCAGAAAGCATATGAAGAAATTTTGCAAGCTGTAGAATTTATGGATAAAAATTTCATAAGTTTTGCCTTTTTAGGATATATGAGTGTTTTAAACGAAGATTATAATAGTGCTATAGATAATTTCAAAAAGGCAATAGAAATCGACGGAAGCAAAACACCTGAATTGTTGTATTGTTGCGGTTTGTGTTACTTTTTTACGGAAGATTATCTTGCCGCGGAAAAATATTTCTTCAAAGCGATAGAGCTTTCATACGATTTGTCGGAAATGCTTTTTGCTTATGCATTAACATTGTTCAAATTGGAAAAATATGATGCGGCAATAAAATATTTTACGGATGTAATAGAGAAAGACCCTACGATAATAGAAGCGTATTATTGGAGAGGAATTTCTTATGTTAAAAGCAGAGATTATAAAATTGCCATAGATGATTTTAAACAAACACTTAAAGCACAATATTTGTTGAAGGAAACTAATTTCTATTTGGGTGTATGTTATCTTAATACAATGGAAAACACCACGGCACTTGAATATTTCGATAAGGCCGTTTCTTTGGGATATGCCGATGTTGCGGTTTATAAAAAAAGAGCGGTTGCTTTGGTGAAATCCGGTTATGACGACGAAGCTTTGGACGATTTAAACAAAATTTTGGAACAGAACCAAAACGATGTTGAGTCTTATATTCGAAGAGCAAAAATATTTGTAAATAAAAAAATGTATGATGAGGCCGAAAGTGATATTGTCAGTGTGTTGGAAATCGACAATAAAAATCAAGATGCCGAATTATTGAATATCCAAATTAAATTTTTAAAAGAAGAATATGAATCTTGTATTAATTTTGCAACAGTCTTTTTAGATGAAAGGCAAGATAATATACACGTTTTAATTTTAAGAGCGGATTCTTATTTTAAGCTCGGTGATTATCCTAAAGCTCTTATGGATTATACGAGAATAATAACATTAAATCCCGAAAAAGAAGAATTTTATTTAAAAAGGATAAAAGTATATATTAAGATGAAAGCTTATCCCGAAGCATTGGCGGATATAGAATTTTTATTGAATACGGAAGATGTTAATCCTAATGTTTATTTTTATAAAGGAATAATAAACAGAAACAAAGGTGAAATAATCGACGCAATAAAAAATTATGACATTGCGTTGAAAATGCTGAGTGAAAATAATGTTTTGGATTTAGACAGAGAAATATTGGATACAAAAAGATATTTCTATTCAGAAAAGAAAAAAACAAAAGAAAAAAAGAATAAGATATCTGTCGTTTCTGCAGGAAGAAAGAATGCAAAAGGTTCCGCGAAACGTACAAAAATCGTTGAAGAAAATATTGAAACCGAAGAACCTAAAGAAATTCTTGAAAAAGAAATTGAAGAAATCGGAAAAACAGTAACGATAGTTCAAGATTTTACCGCGGAAAGAAAAGAGACGGAAAATTTTAAAAAACAACCGTCTGTGCCGGAAGAAAAAACGGTTGAAGAAGTAATACCCGAAGAAAAACCGCAGGAACCGGCTGCTATTAAAGAAGAAGAAGCTAATAATGGCATTAATTTTAATAATAATATGACGGAACAAAATATACAACAGATACCGCAACAGGAAAATGTTAACATAAATACAACCCCGATTATAAATACGGCCGCTGCGGACACGAATGCAGATACAAGTGTAAATACGAGTTCTTCAAATACGGATAATAATAAATTTAATACTATTAATGAAAATACTGTTGCTGCGACGGATGTTGTAAAAGAAGAAAACAATTTCGTTGTTAATAATGTTCAACAAACTGTTGTTGACAATAATGTTTCTGATATTCGGGAACCTAAACAGGAAGAAGTTTCTTTTACAAGTATCGCTCAGTTAGATAAACTTATAAAAGAGGATAAAACAAACTCCTTTTATTACCAAAAGAGAGGAGATTTATATTTAGAACAATCAAAATTTAAAGATGCCGTTAAAGATTATGATATGGCAATTAAATACGATAAAAATATAGGTCCTGAAATTTATAGAAGTAAAGCTAAAGCATTTAACGGATTGAAAAAATATAAAGATGCAATACAGTGTATTAATAAAGTTATTGATTCCGATTTGGTTGACGCGGATTTATATTTTGAAAGAGCATTGCTGTATTATGAAATAAAAGATTATGCAAACTATCTCAAAGATATAGATTCCGCATTGGATTATGATCCGGGATACAATAGAGCTTATTTGTCGAGAATAAATTATTATATTAAACAATCAAAATATTCCGAAGCCTATGATGATATAAAACAGGTCAGCGATTTTGAAACTAAAATAGATAATAAGTTCTTGTTGGCTACGGTAGCTTTCCAATTGAAAAAATATCACGAAGTTATATCTTTGTTGATTTCAATATATGAAGCTAAAAAACAAGATAAAGTTACGGATTTTTATTTGGGAGTAAGTTTTGCCGAAACAGGAGATTTCGATAGTGCAATAAAATATTTAACAAGAGCATTGGAAAAAGGTACCAAGAATAAAATTCTTTTCTATATGTTGGCTAAATCTTGTTTTTATCAACAAAATTTAAAAGCGGCATTGGACTTTTTAAACAAAGCCGTTAATATGGATTCATCGGATTATAGATATTATTGGTTAAGAGCAAAAATATATCATGGGTTGAACAATGTAAAACTTTCTTCGCAGGATTTTGAAAAAGCAACAAAAATAAATTCAAAAGATAAAGACTTATTTTTGGATAAAATAGATTTCTTTGAAAAAAGTGATAAATTGGATGATGCCGTAAATAATTGTTCTAAATTGATACAACTTGACGATAAAAACGGTGCATATTATTTAAAAAGAGGACAATTATATAAAAAACTTGGAAAAAATAAAGAAGCCGAAAAGGATTTTGCACAAGCGGAATCTTTAGGAACGGATGTAAAACAGTATATTGTTCCTGAAGAAAAAGTTGTTGCCGATGAAGAAAACTCACAGCAAGAAATACAACAAGATGTACAACCGGAAATACAACAGGAAACAAAACAGGAAGCAACCCCGAATACGGAACAACCGAATAAAGAAGTTGTTGTTGAACAGAAAACTGAGCCTGTTATCAGCGTTAATATTGAGGATATAGGTAAAAATTCCGAGATAGCAAAAGAAGACAGAAAAATAAATGTATCTGCCAGTATGATACACTTAAACAGAGGAAATATAAGTTTTAGAAAACAAAAATACGAGGAAGCTATTTCAGAGTTGAACCAGGCAATAGATTTTAATTATAAAGATTCTCAGGGATACTTATTGAGAGCGGAAGCGTATGTTGAAATAAAAAAATATGATTCCGCTATAAAAGATTTACTTACGGTAATAGAATTGTCTCCTAAGGCAACTTTTGCATATTCCAAAATAGGTGATATATATAAAATAAACAATAATTTCGAACAGGCAAAAGCTTTTTATACAAAAGCAATAGAAATAAATCCAAAATATGCACTTGCATATTTCGGATTAGCCGAAGTTTATGAAAAAAGCCGAGAAATAGGTTTAGCTGTTGAAAAATATAAAGAAGCTGCAAGACTTGATGTAAAATTGGCAAAAGAATGCAATATGAAAATTGCCGAGTTAAATTCATAATATGTTAAAAAAAATACTGATACTTTTTTTAATGTTGTTTTCGAATTTTTGTTATGCGGCTACATATAACAAAGACACAATCGTAAATGCCGTAAAACAAAATAATTACGATTTGGTAAGACAATGTATAAGACGCGGAGTCAGTACGAACTCTCAAGACTCCGTCGGCAATCCTGTTTTGCTTACAGCTATCAGTATGGGCTATTCCGATATAGCGATTATGCTTATAAGAAACGGGGCAAATGTTAATGTTTCGTATAACAGAGGTATGAACTCTCTGATGTTAGCCATAAACAAAGGTATGGAAAATGTTGCTAAATTATTAATAGATTGCGGTGTGGATTTAGATGCAAAACTGCCGAACGGTATGACGGCTTTGATGATGGCTTCGGAAAAAGGAATGTTTGAATTGGTTAAAAAAATGGTAAAAAATAATGCCGATATAAATGCAAAAACAAAAGACGGAATTACCGCTTCGGTTTTTGCCATGAAAAGCGGGCATAACGATATAGTGAAATATTTTAATAAAGTTGGAACAATTCCGGGAACATTGGGAGAATCTATTCTTACTTCAAATATTCGTTTGGCCGAAAGATTTATTGCTTACGGTTCGGAAATAGATGAAAGAGGCATTCAAGGTAAAACTCCGTTAATAATAGCCTTCGACAGTAATGATTATGATATGGCTGCATTTTTAATATCCAAAGGTGCGGATATTAATGCAAAAGATGATAGCGGAATAACACCTTTAATATCTGCTTGTGCATCAAATAATGTAGATTTGGTTCAACTTGCTTTTACCACAGGAGCCGATATTAATGTTGCTGACTGTAACGGAATTACACCGTTGATGTATGCCGTGTATAAATCTAATTACGATATAGCAAAAATGCTTGTGAAATATAAAGCAGATGTTAATGTTTCCGACAGTAACGGAATAACTCCGTTGGGAATAGCCGTAAGAATGGGAAGTTTGAAAATTGCCAATTTGCTTGTTAAAAACGGTGCAGTCGTAAATTATAAAGACGATAATAATACAAGATTGTTGAATATTGCGGTGGATACGAATAATTTGGATATGGTTTCTTTCCTTATAGATAACGGGGCGAGAGTTAACGGTAAAGACGCAAGCGGAAAAACTCCGTTGATATTGGCTGCATCGAAGGGATATTTTGATGTAGCAAAAAAACTTTTGGATAGCGGAGCAAGAATACATTCAAGTGATAATGATGAATTTTCCGCCATGGATTATGCAATAAAAAATAAAGATCACAGTATGATAGAACTTTTAAAAAGCAGAAGGCATAATTAAAGGATTATTTATGTTAAAGAAATTGTTTTCGTTCATTTTTTTAGACAGAGAAATTAAAGATGATGTTATTTATTTAAAAAAAACCGATTCTTTCAGAATGTTTACCGTAAGGGAATTAAAAAAAATAACGACTATTTTATATAGAAGAACATATATGAAAAACGAAATTTTGTACAAAAAAGACGAATCGGCAAAGTTGGTATGTTTATTAAAGTCCGGAAAAATAGAACTGGATGACGATAAAAATAAAAAATATGTGGAAACAAACAAAATATTCGGTAAAAGATTTTTGTTTAATTCCGCTGAACAATATTCCGATACCGCAAAAGCGGCGGAAAAAAGCGAATTGTACATTTTGCATAAAGAAGATTTGGAAAATCTTATGGAAAAAGACAGTTCTATAGGTTTTAAAATCACAAGAGCTTTGTTGGAAGATTTTTACAGTAAGGCGTAAATATATTTATGAAAGACACCGGCATAACAAAATTTTTTGTTTTATCACTGATATTTTTCTTTATAATTTTATTTTTTTTATATTTAACGAGAGGTATATTAATACCTTTTGTTATTTCGGCTCTGCTTGCTTATTTGCTTGCTCCGTTGGTAAAGAAAATAATGTTGTTCGGCGTAAAAAGATGGGTGGCTGTATTGTTCGTTGTGCTTTTGGTATGTATAGTTTCCGCTTTTGCAATAAGCGTGGTTGTTCCTGTAGTTACGGAAGAAGTAAATGTTTTGATTAAAAATTTTCCGGAATATAAACAGAGTATAATTTCTTTTGTCGAAAAACAAAAAAATTATACAGATAAGATAGTTCCGTTTTTAAATAAGTATAATATTGCCGATACCTTAACGGAAAAATCGACGGCTTTTATAACGACGGAAGTTTCAAAAATACCTGTATATATTACCGGTATAATATCAACGATATCCATTATATGTTTGGTACCTATAATAACATTTTTTATGCTTTTGGGATACGACGATTTTTCAAGATCCGTTATTCAACTTATACCATCAAGATATGTTGAATTTTGTATATCGTTAAAACATGAAATTGATTTTGTGCTGGGCGGTTATATAAGGGGACAAATTATAGAGATCTTTTTTATTTCATTGTGTGCTGTTATTGCTTTGTCGGTAATCGGCATAAAATATTCTTTGCTTATAGGTATTGTTGCCGGCTTATGTAATTTAATTCCTTATTTGGGCCCTGCGATAGGTTTTGTCTTGGGAGTTATTGTTGCGGCTTTTCAGTTTCATGCAATTATTCCGGTAATTGAAGTTGCCGCCGTATTTTTAATCATTCAACAGTTGGATAATAATATAGTTCAGCCGATAGTTGTCGGTCAAAATGTAAATTTAGGACCTGTAGCGATGATGTTTGCATTACTTGCGGGAGCAAATGTTTTTGGAATTATAGGAATGTTTTTGGCGGTTCCTGTTTTAGCTTTAATGAAAAACATTTGTGTTATGTTGATAAACAGATATAAACAAATTTATTAATAAAGGATAAAATTATGGAAAATTATGTAAGACCTTTTTCATTGTTTTCAGAGCAGGATATTTATCTTTTTAAAGAAGGGAGCCATTTTCAACTTTATAATTTGTTGGGTTCTCATCCCGTAAATTACGAAGGAAAAGACGGTGTTTATTTTGCCGTTTGGGCACCTAATGCAAAACATGTTTCCGTAATAGGTGATTTTAACTATTGGGATAAATATTCACATCCGTTAAATCCCAGAGGAGACTCTTCCGGTATATGGGAAGGTTTTATTCCTTTCTTAAAACAAGGTGATACTTACAAATATTTCATAGTTTCCAACTTTAACAATTATTCCGTTGAAAAAGCCGATCCGTATGCTTTCCATTGCGAAACTCCTCAAAAAACGGGTTCTAAAGTTTGGGATCTTTCTTATACATGGAACGATAAAGATTGGATGAATACAAGATATAAAAAGAACAGTATGAAGTCTCCTATGTCGATATATGAAGTTCATTTGGGTTCTTGGAGAAGAAAGCCGGAAGAAAATAACAGAATGTTATCTTACAGGGAAATAGCTCCGTTACTTAGAGATTATTGTGTTGAAATGAATTTTACGCATGTCGAGTTTTTGCCCGTAATGGAACATCCTTTTTATGCTTCATGGGGATATCAAACTACCGGATATTTCGCTCCTACAAGCAGATACGGAACTCCGCAGGATTTAATGTATTTGGTAGATTTATTGCACCAGGCAGGTATAGGTGTAATATTGGATTGGGTTCCGTCGCATTTCCCTATGGATCAGCACGGACTTTCTTTCTTTGACGGAACATACTTATACGAACATTCCGACAGAAGATTGGGGTTTCATCCCGATTGGAAGAGTGCAATATTTAATTACGGAAGAAATGAAGTAAAAGATTTCTTAATATCGTCCGCATTATTTTGGTTGGATAAATATCATGTCGACGGTATAAGAGTAGATGCTGTTGCATCAATGCTTTATCTTGATTATTCGAGAAAAGACGGTGAATGGGTGGCGAATAAATACGGCGGAAAAGAAAATATCGATGCAATAGAATTTTTGAAGAGATTAAATCATGTTGTATATGAAAATCATAACGATGTTCAAATGATAGCCGAAGAATCTACCGCATGGCCGATGGTTTCCAAACCTACGTATTTGGGAGGTTTGGGGTTCGGTTTTAAATGGAATATGGGATGGATGAACGATACTTTAAGATATTTTAAAACAGATCCCATATTCAGAAAATACAGACATACAAATTTAACTTTCAGTTTGTTGTATGCGTTTACCGAACAATTTGTTTTGCCTTTTTCGCACGATGAAGTTACGCAAGGTAAAGGTTCTCTTATCGGTAAAATGCCGGGCGATGAGTGGCAACAGTTTGCGAATTTAAGACTTTTAATCGGTTATATGTTCGGACATCCCGGCAAAAAACTTTTGTTTATGGGAGCAGAGTTCGGACAGAAAAGAGAATGGTCTCACGATATGAGTTTGGAATGGCATGTTTTGTGTTTCTGGCAACATTCCGGTATGCAAAGATGGGTTAAAGACGTAAATGCCGTTTATAAGAACGAATTGGCATTGTTTGAAGACGATAACAGTTGGAACGGCTTTGAATGGATAGATTGTAACGATTCCGAAAACACCGTTTTAAGTTTCTTGAGAAAATCTCCTTCTACGGGAGATGTGATAGTTTGTGTTTGCAACTTTAATCCTGTTCCGAAATACGGTTATAAAGTTGGTGTTCCCAAAGCGGGATATTGGAAAGAAATTTTAAACAGTGATTCCGAAGCATATTTCGGCAGTAATATAGGAAATTTGGGTGGAGTAAATACAAAAGATTATTCCACGCATGCAAGACCTTATACAATAGAAATTGCGTTGCCTCCTTTGGCAGCGGTATTTTTTAAGTATGAAGGATAGGTTGGAAGATTAGAAGATTGGAAGAATAGAAGATTGGAATAAAATATGTACTTGATTATAATAATTGTTTTTTTGTTGTTATCTTTTACAATAAGTTCGATATCGGATTATCTTAATGCAAAAAACTTAAAAGAAGATTTGCCGGAAGAGTTTATCGGATATTACGACGAAGAGAAATATAAAAAATCTCAAAATTATTTAAAAGACAGAACAAAATTTTCTTTTGTTTCATCAACAATATCTTTAATAATATCAATAGTTTTTATTTTGGTCGGCGGATTTAATTATGTTGATTTATTCGCAAGAAGTTTCGGTTTTGGTGAAATACTTACTGGACTTATATTTGTTGCCGTATTATATTTGTTGCTTGAAATAACAGGAATCCCTTTTTCGGCATACAATACATTCGTTATAGAAGAAAAATACGGTTTTAATAAAACAACGATAAAAACATTTATATCCGATATAATAAAAAATTTATTTTTGACCGCTGTTATAGGTTTACCGATATTTGCCGTTATTGTAATGTTTTTTGCTAAATACGGTTCTCTTGCTTGGATATATGCTTCAATAACCGTTATTTTGTTTGAACTTTTAATTACATTTATAGCTCCTGTTTTTATAATGCCGCTATTTAACAAATATGTGCCGCTGGAAGACGGAGAATTAAAAACGGAACTTGAAAAATATGCAAAAGAGCAAAACTTTAAAATGAAAGGTCTTTATAAAATGGACGGTTCAAAAAGATCAAATAAAACAAATGCATTTTTTACGGGTTTCGGAAAATTCAGAAGAATAGTTTTGTTTGATACTTTAATAGCGAAACATACAACACAAGAACTTGTTTCTGTTTTGGCACATGAAATGGGACACTATAAAAAAGGTCATATTCATAAATTTATGATTATGTCGTTTGTAAACACAGTAATAATATTTTTCTTGTTATCTTTGTTTATAGGAAACGAAGGACTTTTTGCGGCATTTAAAATGCAACATATTTCCGTTTACGGAGCATTAATATTTTTCGGATTTTTGTACACACCGATATCGATGTTTTTATCGGTAATACAAAATGTTATATCGAGAAAATATGAATATGAAGCAGACAGATATTCTGTAACGACTTATAAAAATCCTAAAGCGATGGTAGAAGCATTAAAAAAACTTTCTGTTGATAATCTTTCTAATCTTACTCCGCATAAAATGAAAGTTTTTATGGAATATAGTCATCCGCCTGTTTTGGACAGAATAAAAGCAATTAGAAATATAAATATAGAGGACTAAAATGGACAAAGTATTGAAAGAACTGTTGGAAGCTCCGGGAATTTCCGGATGTGAAGAAGCTGTTGCGGAAATTATGAAAAGGGAACTATCGAAATCTTGTGATGAGGTAAAAATCGATAATTTCGGCAATGTTATCGCAAGAAAAGGTAAAGGCGGTAAAAAAATAATGATTGCCGCTCATATGGATGAAATAGGTTTTGCTGTAAAACATGTGACGAAAGAAGGATTTATATACTTTATAAAAGTCGGCGGTATTGCCGATATGGTTATTCCTGCACAAAGAGTTGTAATAAAAGCCAAAAAAGGTGATGTTGTAGGTGTAATCGGTACAAAACCTCCGCATTTGATGACTCCAGAAGAAAGTAAGAAATTAGTTTCATATACAAATATGTTTATCGATATAGGTTGTAAAACAAGAGAAGAAGTTTTGGAAAAAGTTGAAATAGGAGACCAAATAATATTTGAACCGAATTCCGGAGAATTAAATAAAAATGTATATTACGGTAAAGCCGTAGATAACAGAGCTTGTTGTTATGAAATGTTGAAAGTTATGGAAACTCTTGCTCCCGTAGATGCCGAAGTTTATGCGGTTGCAACAGCTCAGGAAGAAGTAGGGTTAAAAGGTGCAAGAACATCTTCTTTTGCTATAGATCCGGATTTTGCGATAATTCTCGATACGACAATTGCCGGTGATGTTCCGGGAATAGACGATAAACTTTCATCCTTAAAAATAGGAGACGGTATAGCAATAACTATGATAGAGGCAAGCGGCAGGGGAACGATAGTTAACAACAAAGTAAGAAGACTTATGATAGATACCGCAAAAGAAAATAATATAAAACATCAGGTAGATATTGTAAGCGGCGGTATGACAGATGGTGCCGTTATTTATATGAACAGGTCAGGAATACTTACCGCAATATTAAGTGTTCCCACAAGGTATATTCATTCTTCAACATCGGTATTTGATATAAACGATTTAAAAGAAGGTGTAAAACTCACACAAAAAGTTATAGAAAAATTTGCTCAAGGAAAAGCATTGTAAATTTCTTAAGTTTTTTATATAAATATTCTTTATAAAATAAAAAATGAGGTTTTAGTATGATAATTCTTACCGGTGGTGCAGGTTTTATAGGAAGTTGTTTTTTATGGAAACTTAATCAAGAAAAGATAGACGATATTTTAGTCGTAGATCATCTTGATAACGGCGAAAAATGGAAAAATCTCGTAGGTAAAAAATTTTATGATTATATGCAAAAAGAAGATTTTATTCAAGCCGTAAAAGATAAAAAAATTCAAAAACCGCAGGCGATAGTTCATCTCGGAGCATGCAGTTCAACTACACAAACAGACGCGAATTATTATATTCATAATAATTTTGAATATTCTAAAACTCTTGCATTGTGGGCAATGGAACTGGGAATTCCTTTTATATATGCATCATCCGCGGCAACTTACGGTAACGGAGAAAACGGATACGACGATCAATGCGATATAGACAAACTTGCTCCTCTTAATATGTACGGTTATTCGAAACAACTTTTTGATTTATGGCTTTTAAGAAACAAATACAACGATAAAGTTACCGGAATAAAATTTTTTAATGTGTTCGGACCTAACGAATATCATAAAGGAACAATGAAAAGTGTTATTTGTAAAACTTATGACGATGTTGCGCAGAAAGGAATAATAAGATTATTTAAATCTTATAACAGTAAATACGGTGACGGTGATTCGTTAAGGGATTTTGTTTATATAAAAGATGTTGTTGAAGTTATGATGTTCTTATTAAATAATCCTAAAAATACGGGATTGTTCAATATCGGAACGGGCAAAGCAAGAAGTTGGAACGATATTGCAAGATCAATGTTTGCTGCGGTAGGTAAACAAACCAATATAGAATATTTTGATATGCCCGAAATTTTAAGAGGAAAATATCAATATTTTACCGAAGCAAAAATGGATAAAATAAGAAAAGCAGGTTGCAATCATAAATTTATGGAACTTGAAGATTCCATAAAAGATTATTGCAGTTATTTGAAAAACAAAAGCTACCTTTAAATTTTTGCAAAGCAAAAATTTGAGGAATGGAAGATTAGAGGAATAGAGGTATAGAAAAATCGCTTTGAGAGTTTTTAAGGAGTATGTATGGATTTGCTAAAAAAAGTGTTAAGTTTAAAGAATAAATCAATCTTGGTTGTCGGTGATACAATGGTCGACAGATTTATTTGGGGAAAAGTTTCAAGAATTTCTCCCGAAGCACCTGTTCCCGTTGTAGAAGTTAAAAGTGAAACCGAAACTTTGGGCGGTGCGGGAAATGTCGCAAGCAATATAACATCTTTAGGGGCAAAAGCATATATTATTACTGTTATAGGTGACGATCTTAACGGTTTACATATGAAAGAAATGCTCGAAGATAAAAAAATTAACACAAATTATATAGTTGTAGATAAACAAAGACCCACCACACTAAAAACAAGAATAATTGCATCAAATCAGCAGGTTGTAAGAGTGGATAAAGAAATAAAAGGTGCTTTTTCCGGGAAAACAGAAGAAAATATTTTAAAAAGTATCGATTATGTTATGAAACAAGTAGACGGAGTAATTATCTCCGATTATGCAAAGGGTATAGTAACCGACAAAGTGTTGAAAAAAATTATAACCATTGCAAAAAAGAAAAAAATTCCCGTAACTGTTGATCCTAAAGTAGAAAATTTCAAAAAATATAAACATATAACTTGTATGACTCCTAATACAAAAGAGGCCATAGAAGGTATGAATGCTCAACATCAGGGAATAAAAACGGATGCCGATATTGCAAATCTCGGTAAAAAAATATTGAAATTGTTACAATCGGATTCAGTTCTTATTACAAGAGGTGAAAAGGGTATGACTGTAATAGAGAAAAGTAAAATTACACATATTCCTACAAGAGCAAAAGAAGTTTACGATGTTACCGGTGCCGGAGATACTGTTATTGCAACAATGACACTTGCATTGGCAGCAAAATGGAAACTCGTCGAAGCAGCCGAAATTGCAAATTTCGCTGCAGGCGTTGTTGTGGGTAAAGTAGGTACGGCAACGGTTACAATAGAAGAAATTATAAAAACGATAAAAAATTTTAACAGAAAATAACAAAGACAATTAGTAATTAGTAATTAGAAATTATTAATTAGCAATTAGAGAAAGGAAAAATATATGAAGACGGCAGTTGTAATTCCTGCAAGATATGCATCAAGCAGATTTCCCGGCAAACCTTTGTTTTTAATAAACAATAAACCTCTTATACTTCATGTTGTAAGTAAAGTTTCAAAATGTAAGGGAGTGGATTGTGTTGCCGTTGCTACCGACGACAAAAGAATTTTTGATACGGTAAAATCCGCAGGTTATAATGTGTTTATGACTCCGGTAAATTTGAAAAGCGGAACAGACAGAGTTGCTTATGTCGCAAATAAATATTTGAAAAACTGCAATGTTTTTATCAATGTTCAGGGTGATGAACCTTTAATAGATAAAAAACTTGTAGAAAAAATGGTTGAAGAATTTAAAAAAGACAAAAAACTTGAATATTTGACTGTTGCTTATAAAATGAAACCGACGGATGATATTGCAAATCCGAACACCGTAAAAGTAATTTTCGATAAGAATCACTATGCACTGTATTTTTCAAGATATCCTATACCTTTTTTAAGAGACGAAAAAAATAAGAGTAAAGCCGAATATTATAAACATATAGGTGTATACGGATATACAAAAAAGTTTGTTTGCGAATTTACGAAATCAAAACAAACAAAACTTGAAATTGTTGAAAGTTTGGAACAATTAAGAGCATTGGAACAGGGCAAAAAAATAAAAGTTATTATATCGAGTAAAGATCTTCAAGATGTCAATGTGCTTGAAGATGTTGCAAAAGTAAAAAAAGCACTTAAATAATTAAATATATAAAAGAGTAAAAAAGGAGCTTATAAAATGAAGACGAAATACATTTTTGTTACCGGAGGAGTAATTTCTTCCGTCGGAAAAGGTATTACCGCAGCATCAATTGCGTGCTTGTTAAAAGCAAGAGGATTAAAAGTAAATATTTTAAAATGTGATCCTTATTTGAACATAAATCCCGGACTTTTGTCTCCTATGCAACACGGAGAAGTTTTTGTTACCATAGACGGTATGGAAGCCGATTTGGATTTGGGACATTATGAAAGATTTATAGACCAGGAAACGACAAAGGTAAATACCGTTACATCCGGAAGAATATACCAAAAAGTTTTAAACGACGAAATTGAAGGAAAATTTGCGGGAAAAACCGTTCAGGTTGTTCCGCATATAACAAATGAAATAAAAGAAAGATTAAAAGCCGTTGCAGGTGACAGTGATGTTGTTATGGTGGAAATAGGGGGAACAGTCGGAGATATAGAGGGATTACCTTTCTTGGAAGCAATAAGACAATTCAGAAACGATATCGGAAGAGAAAATGTTCTTTATGTTCATGTAACATTAATTCCGTATATAAAGGCATCCGAAGAACTTAAAACAAAACCTACACAGCACAGTGTTCAAAAATTGAGAGAAATAGGAATAGAACCTTCGATAATTCTTTGCAGAATGGATCAGCATTTGACGGATGAAATAAGAGATAAAATTTCATTGTTCTGTAATGTGGAAAGAGATGCCGTAATCGAAGAAAGAGATGTTCAAACATCAATTTATGAAGTTCCGGTTCAATTGCACGAGAACAAAATAGACGATTTAATAGTAAAATATTTAAAACTTGATGCAAAACCGATTGATTTGAAACAATGGAACGATATGATACATAACTGCAGATGTCCGGAACATCAGGTTACCGTTGCAATTGCAGGTAAATTTATAGAATTGAAAGATTCTTATAAGAGTGTTTTTGAAGCATTAAAACACGGCGGCGCAATAAATGTTACGGAAGTTAAAATAAAATATGTTGATACCGATTCTCAACACTTGGAACACGATTTGAAAGATGTGAATGCAATTATTTCTCCGGACGGAGACAGCGGCGGAACATTGGAAGGAAAACTTAATGTAATAAAATATGCAAGAGAAAACAAAATTCCGTTCTTCGGTATATCTTTAGGTATGCAGAGTGTTATTATCGAATACGCAAGAAATGTTTGCGGATTAAAAGATGCAAATTCTTTGAATATCGATAAAAATGCAAAAACACCCGTTATAATACACACAAATGCAAAAAACAAAGACGGTCATTTAATGAGACTCGGTTCTTGGAAATGTGATATAGCAAAAGATTCAAAAGCTTATGAAATATACAAAAAAGATGTTATAAGCGAAAGACACAGACACAGTTACGAAGTAAATAAAGAATATATTAAAACTTTGGAAGAAAAAGGTCTTATAGTATCCGGTTATTCCTCTGATGAAAACAAATATGTTGAAATTGTTGAAATAAAAGATCATCCTTGGTTTATTGCCGTTCAGTTTAACCCCGAATTCCAATCAAGACCTACAAGACCGCATCCATTATTTGCGAATTTCATAAAAGCGGCTCTTATTAACAAAAAATAAAAAGTTTTATAAAAAGCTGAAAAAAGGCACTCTTTTTTACAAAAAAAAGGAGTGCTTTTTATTTTGAAAAAAAATATGTGAAAAATCAATAAAAAATATTGATAAAAATGCTTTCAAGTGCTATACTTAAAATGTATGAAAAGTATTTTAAAATGTGCTTTATCGTTTTTTATCCTTTTCTCGACGATAGATTTATCTGTTATAAATTTATTTGATAAATTTTATTCGGATATGGGAAATAAAACATCTATTTCTGAAATTATGGAAATAGAGTGCGATTTGTTTTATCATGCAAAAAATGTAGTAAAAACGGTATGTAATAATATTGCAAAAGATGTTTTGTTTTTGTTTGCACCGACACAAAACAACAAAGTTTTTTTTGATGTGGATAAGAGCGATAAAAGAATATATATAGACAATTGCTTTAATTATGTTAAGCTTGTATTGCCCGTCTTACAAACAAATGTAAGTTTCGTTTTGGATAACACAAAACTGATGTTATTTTTCTTTGGCTTTATATTTTTGTTTATATTAAGATATTTAGGATTATTGTTTACTTTCGGTAAAATAGTTGTCTATCAACAATATAAAAAGGCATACATCATTTAAAAATGATGTATGTCTTTTTTATTTGTTACGGAGAAAAAATATGATAACACATCTTTTGAAGAAGAAGTTTAGTTCGGTAAAAATCTGTGCGGTAACAACCGCTTTGTGTTTTTTAATATCAACCGCAGGTTCAAGTTTATACGCTGTTCCCCTGGCGGAAACATCCGACCAAAAATACGAAAATCTGTTTAACAAAGCAAATGCCGTAAGTACGGAATACGGAAAAATAACATCAAGCAGAGACAGTAACAGTGATATAACGGTAATAAATATACAAGATTTGCATTGTCATCCTCAAACGCAAAGAAATATATCTAAAATAATTGCCGAAATTGCGGAAAAATATAATTTAAAAAAGATTTATGTCGAGGGCGGATACGGAGATATAGATACGGGTTGGTTGAATTCTGTAAAAGACGAAAATATAAGAAAACAAGTTGTGGAAAAATTGTTGAACGAAGGCATTCTTACCGGAAGCGAATATTATAAGTTAACAAATGACACTGAAGTGGAATTGAAGGGTATAGATGAAGAACAAATTCATAAAGATAATGTAAGAAGGTTATCATGGATTATAGCAAATCAAGCGAAATACGAAGATATAATAAAAAAGGTAGAAAACGAAATAGATACATTGGAAAATATATATGTAAATAACAGAAATAAAAGATTCAGTAAGAACATAGAAGATTATTCGACGAACAAAACAGACAGCAAAACATTCTATAAACAAATGTTGAAATATGTGAAAGATATTAATGCCAATCCGAACAGATATAATAATATTACCGCCATAAGATTGGAAAAGTATCCTAATATTTCTAAATTCGTAACATTAAGAAAAGTTTCAAAAGATATTAATTTAAAAGAAGTTACTCAACAATTGCAAATAGTGGTAAACGAATTGAAAAACAGATTGCCGTATGTTATATACACAAAATTTTTGAAAGAAACCGAAAATTTAAGTAACAGTCAAAAAGTTTTGGAATTGATAACTTTGTTGAGTGATAAAGAAAATATAAATTTAGAAAATTATAAATCATTAAACAATTTTCTTAAAACAAACTACATGACGAAAAAACTCAATCCTATAGATCTTGTTCAGGAAGAAAGTGAATTAATATTAGAGATAAGAAAAGCTCTTTCTTATAATAATGATGAGTATGAAATAACTTTTATATCTGATTTTAATAAGTATTTTAAAGATTATTTGGAATATAAGTTAACAGATGCAAGTTGGAAATATTTTGAAAAGAATTATGATATGTTCAGACAGATTTATGCCAAATATGCTGCCGTGGATAGAATAAAAGAGATAGAAGATGATTTTGAAGAAATAAATAAATATTACGACATAAACGATAAAAGAAATAATATATTTGTAAAAAATTTATTGAAAGACGAGAAAATAAGTTTAATCTCCGATAATCAGGTAAGGCAAGAAGAAGAAATATTAAAAAATTCAAAAGAAGTGATAATAGCCGTAACAGGTGGTTTCCATAGCACAGAATTGGAACAAATTTTGGCAAAAAACGATGTAAATACAATTGTAATAACTCCGAAAATATATGAAGATATAAAACAAGCAAACGATAAATATATCGAACTCATAGGATTGCAAAGCAGAGTGCAATCTCAGGCATTATCATACACTATCGCATCGTGTATATCTGATATCGATAAACAAAAATTGTTATTGTCGGCAGTAAAAGATATTGTAGGCGAAAATACGGAAACTTTGGAAAAGGTATTGGGAACAAAAGTAGATTTAAGTTTGTTGGATGAAACTTCCGTCGATATGAAAGCAAAAAATGAAGTGAAAAAAGTATTGGACACAACTGTCGAACGTTTGCTTCAATCCGTTCCGACAAACGGATTTAAGGATATTGTAATACCGGATATTGACGAATTAATGTTGTCTATGTCGGAACAATTGGTAAAAAGCGGAATATATTTCAGCAAAGGAATGGTATTGGACTTGGAAATTTTAGGAGGTAGAGACATACAAGGTATTCCTGCTGAAATTTATTCAAGAATGTTACCGAGCTTACAGAAAGCCTTAGTTGAAGTTTCGGAAAAATCCGAAGAAATCGAACAGGATATACAATATTTGTATGAAGATACCGGTGCTGTGCAAAGTGAATATGTGTATCTTGAGGACATAAATAAAAATCCGCAAAATTTTATTGATTCTTTAAAAGAAGCAATAACCGACAAAAAACTTATAGTTTTGCATGTGTTTAGAAATCCGGTTGATATCGGAAGTCTTGACAGAGAAGAACAGCAAAAACTGTATCATGCCATAAGAGATATGTTCTTTAAAATATATACCGATAAACCGTTGAATAATAATAACTTTGTTTCTCTTCCAGAAAATACGGATTATTTGAACTACGATATTCATTTCTTTTTGTTGGAAATATTGGAAAATTCATTTATGCACGGTAATATCGGCTTGGATAAACCGATATATGTTTATATGGATAAAAACGAACAAAACGAAATAAAAACTTTGAGAATATATAACAGAAATAATCCGCAAGATGATTCTGCTCAAATGAGAATTATAAGAATGAAATTGGCATTACTCGGAGGACAGCACAAAAGTAATGTTTTAATGAAACAAAATCCTTACAGAACATTTGAAGTCGATAGCAATTTTAAGGGTAAATTTTATAGAACTTCAAGTGACATAAAGCCCTTTTATGATGAGCAGGCTGCAAACTGGTTAAGCGCAAACAGAAATTCCGTAAATTATTTTTCGATTTTTAATTCATTACAATATAAGAATGCATTTTTTAACGGATTATCCAAAATACCTCATATTTGGGAAGAAATCGCATTTAGAGTAATTCCGGTAAGTTTGGCTATACTTTCAATGTCTTTTCCTGCGATATCCTTTTTAAGTGTTCCTTTGGGACTTATATTTTTTACGGTATGTCAAAATCAATTTATAAAAGCACATAATATAAGCGATTGGATTTCTCAAAACAACTTTACATGGAAAACAACCGATATTTTAAAAGCTACTTTATTTAATGTTTTTCCGAATGAAGAATTAAAAAACGATTTTAAAGATTATGCACAACGAACGGAAATAAAAGCTCAAACAAGAGAAAGATTTTTACCTACACTGCTATTATCCGTCCCTTATTTATATTCTTTACTTTTTGCATCAAGTATTCCGGTAGTCGGCTTAGCAACAATTGTAGGAGTATTTGTTCACAGATATTTAAATTTAATACTTAAAAACAAATTAAGTGTTTTCGGTGAGAGTATAAATTATGAACAGATAAAAGATATGGATTTTAACGATAAAAATAATTTACGGATTATAAGAACTATGATATCGCAACATCAATATAACGGTAAACTCTCTTCCATGGTTGTTGAGAAAGTTGATTTTAGTGATGAAGCTCAATTTAATTTATTATATGACTTACAACTTGTAAACGATGAAATATTATCTCAAATTGCGTCAAAATCCGACTTAAAAAATGTAAAGCACTTGGATTTAATACTACAATCCGCATTAAAGGCGGGATACTTGCTTAATTTTCAAAGATTGTTTTCTAAACTTATATCGGAAATGGATTTTGAAAATGAAGATACGTTAAAAGTTTTATCCGATTTCTTATCGAGCAAGACTAATATGTTAAGTGATACAAATATTATATTGATTCTTAAAAAATTAGATTTTAATAATAACGAACATATCAAATTATCGGAAATTCTTTCAAAACAAAATTCGACCGCTGCAGATGTGATTTTTAATTATTTGATGGAAAGAAATATCGATCTTAACGACGAAAGATATAATATCGTATTTAAAACTCTTATAGATGTGATAGTATCGAAATACGATTCTTACAGAAATGCCGAAAAATATTTCGAAACTAATATCTTAAAGCTGCCGGCAAATACATATCAGGGAAAATATGCCCTAACTAAATTAATAGATTTAATACATTCTAAATTGATTGCTCACCAAAATAAATATTTAAAAATTGTTAACGGTCATATTGTGTTAAGAGTTAATGAAAACGGCACGGATCCGATTTTTGAAAATATTTATGCTTTTACACAAGATTTGGCTGCACATAGAGATTTATTTGATGATGAGTTAAAAACAATTTTTGATGGATTAATGGCAGATGTTGAATTTTGCGAAAAAATGGAATCGAAAACACCGAGAAGACTTTATTCGAGAAGGACAAAAGTTTCCGATTCTACCGAAGATAACATAACATTGGAAGAATTTTGTGAGCAAAAAGGTTTATCTGTAATAAAACAAACACCCAATGTGTTTTTCGACAGCAGAAGATATTCTTTTACGGGTGTGCTGAATTTTCTTGCGGGAAACAGATTGAAACCCGTACAACACGATCCTACATATATTATGACAACAGATACGGTAGATGCCGAAAATCTTGACGGTATTATTAAAAGTTTCGATGTTTATATGAAACTTTTGGATGAAAATTTGTATGTTTTAAGTAAGTTTGCACAAGTGAATGATTTTTCATCGCAATTTGACGATGTCGTGCAACATATATATATTATGATAGATTGTTTGGAGCAAATAAGTCCGAATAATGTCGGTTATTTTAAAACATCACTTAAAAATATATTGGATAAAGTTAAAAATAATCAAACCAATATCGCAGAGCAAAAGGAGCTTACAGAATATAAATCCGGAGGAAATTTTGCAGACGGAGTAACCACAATAAATACTCTCGTTAACAGAATACATCAGCAGGCAAATTTCTCTTTCTTATCGAAAGCTATGGGAACGATAGGAGATTATCAACAAGCTGGGCATAATATTTTGGTTTCCAAAAACGATAATTTAATATCCGCATACAATTTGTCTTCGAAAACAATAACACCTCAAATAAGCAGCCTGTTGTCCGATTTGGCTGAAAATCCGGATTTTTCAACCAATACGGATACTCCTATTTTTATAAAAGATAATATATTCTTGTGGGTAGCTAAATTAGGGGCACATTCGGTTAGAATTCTTATAGATTTTAACGAAGATACAAAATCCATACTTGTGGATTTTCATGAAGGTGCGATAGATGACGGAAGTACAATCAGAATTAAAATGTTGACGGACATTTTAGGAAGTAAGGGATTTAAAGTTTCACAGTCTCTTCAAGATTTCGAAAACAGAAGATTACCCGTAGGTATAGTTGCAAGACTTGATAAGGATACCGGATTATCAAATGATACCGACTTTAATAATTTGGCAAAGCAGGCAATAATACTTTTTAATAATGCGGCTTCATTGAATAATCTTATACATAGTGATTTCCAAATTAAACAAAATGTCGATGTGGCAAAACAAGCAATAATGGATATATATTCGAGATATTATGCATTGGGGCCGATAAGAAGTAATTTTGTCAGAACTGCTTTTAACAGCAGAAGAAACCTTAACGGAATTTTAAAATCTCTCGGTTTACCGCTGATACCGAGAAAAGAAAACGGTTTTTGGACATTTTTGAAAGTAGGAATGTTTAGACTGGGATTTATAAAAACATATGGTCAAAACACAATAGACCAATATGTAAATAAACCTGTAGAACGGGCATTTGCCGCAGGATACTTAAAAATAAACGAAAAAGGCGAACTTGAAAGAAACAAAGATTATAATCCTGTTTCATCCATGACGGACAAAATAAAAGAAATATTTGAAGATAATACCGGAAACGAAGTTGAAACGGATATGTTAAATCAGGGTGCGATAATATCACAGCTGCCGAAACAAATATTGAATCTTACAAGTGTCGGGCAAATAGGCGACTACGTGTTAAAGACCGGATATATAAAACTAAATAACGGAAGATTGGATGAAAATATAAAAGGAGAATTTTTATCCGTAATAACATTGACCGATAAAAACGGAATTATAAGATATACATCGAGTGAAATTGCGGGATATCCCGAAACAATGAATAATAAATCCGGCAGAATAAATTTAAATATGCAGCAATTGAAACAACTTCTTACGGCGGAAGGATACGAAGTTTCTTCTCCGGAAGTATTAACCGATTCTGAAATTTTAAATTACAGAACGAAATTGTCGGAAAGAATAATAGAAAATATTTCTCCCGTTGCATACGGCACAATAATTTCTTTGCCGAAACAACAAAAAAACACAATATTTGCAAGAATGTATGGTAAGAAAAGTTCATTCGGTATATATGTTGATAATTATGCAAGTCCGGAAAATGTTACGGAAGCCGCCAAATACGATGTGTCGTTATTTACCGGAGGTTCATATTCAAGTCATGCCGGTATAGTTTTAAGAGAATATGAAAAGACGGCAATGATAGTAAATGATTCCGTAATAGTAGACGGAAAAATGAAAATAAAATTTTATCAGCCGAAAGGCGAGATTGTTCGTGATGAAAAGTTGGAAACATTGGAATTGGAAGAAAAAGAAATAGAATTAGAACCGAATGATATATTGTTAATAGATACACAGAACAATAAAATAATGTTATTTGAAAGTAAAATATTTAAGAAAGGAAGAACAGGAAATATTTTATTTGAATTACAAAGATATATAGATAAAAAAGATGCGGAAAAAGTAAAAGAATTTATTAACAAATATAAAAATAGTACTTTAAAAGATAAAATTATAGAATACATATATTATCAGTCTGCAGATAATTCTTGGCTTGAAAGTTTGTTGGATGTTGAAACCGAAACATACAGAAAACAACCTTCCGTAATAACACAGAGAACCATTGCAAAAAAAGTTTTGCAAATAACGGACTTTGTTAAACATACAAGTAAAAACTCTGTATACAGATTCGGAGAAAAACAGTCTTTGGATGCTTCGACCGTAGGAACAAAGTCTGCAAATCAATCAAAATTATTCTTAACATTGGAACAGTTAAAGAAAGAAACCGGAATAACAAACATTGCTGTTCCTGAAGGAATAGTTATAGGTTTTGATATATTGGAAAAACTGCTCGGTGAAAAATATGTGAAGTTGTATGAAGAATTGAAAGCAATTGTTGAAGATGAGTTCTACGCGGAAGAAGAAAAAGCGGTAAATGTTCGGGATGTAATGACAGAGTTAAAGTTTGTAGTTGAAAATCTTTCCGAAGAAGAAATAGCAGATTATATAGGAAAAGAAAATTTAGAAATATTCGGAAACAAAAAGGTAATTGTAAGATCATCGGGAGTGGGGGAAGATTCTCAAGAATATTCCGCGGCAGGTATAGCTGAAAGCTACGGTTCCATACAATACGAAAATATTTCTAAAGCCGTAAAAGATACATTATTATCTTTCTTTTCACAGAGAGCTGCGGATTATATGTCTAAATCTTCAAATGTTATAAAGCCTGCGGTACTAATAGAAGAATGGATAGATGCCGATAAAGCCGGCATTATGATGAGTGAAGATAATGACGGACATAGAATAATACAGGTTATTAACGGACAAGGTGAAGATATAGTTTCCGGAAGAAAAACACCATATACCTTTACAATGGATATGAAAAGCGGAGCAAAAATCGACGGAAATTATACGAATAAAAAAACATTAACAAAAGAAAGACTTGAACAATTAACAAAAATAATGGAGTGGCTTGAACAAGTTGAAGGTGTTCCGGTAGATATAGAATTTTTAATAAAAGATGACATTATTTATATAGTCCAAGTAAGACCTGTTACAACTTTAAAAAGACAAAATTTAAAAGAATTGCCGAGAAGTTTATTTGAAAGTGTAGAATCTGCCTATGAATCTTTAAATTTAAAACAGAAAAACAGATTGTCTAAAGATATAGAAACCGTAAAACAAAGTTTTCGACAATATGAGTATGATGAATATGAAATTGAAGGCTTGTTGAGAGATTTTGTTAAAGCAGAGAGAAAATTTTTGGATGCCGATAATAAAAATTATAATGTTGATTTAACCTCTCTTATAAAAACAAAAGAAGATTTGGTTAGAATAACAACTTTAGTAAAAGAACTGTTGAGATTAAAAATAACCAAATTGGAAACCGATAACAATATGTTGGGATTGAAAATATTTTTAAACCCGGATTTCAATCGTATTATAAATGAAAACTTGGATGGCTTTTTTGATAAAACAATATCGTTTGTTCAAAAATATTACATAGCATTATCCGTATCAAGGTTTTTAAGCGGTATAGTTGATATAAGTAACCGGGATTACGATGTTGCACAATTTAATGATATTGTTAAAGTTGCTGCCGAAATGTATATATCGGCATTGGAAAATCAAAAAGACAGAGTTGTAGCCGACAAAAACACAAGGTTTATTTCTCTTTCTGCGGTTTCAAGTTATGATCAACCTTTTGAAGATGCCGGACTTAAAAAATTATTGGAAGTAATGGAAATACCGCTTGATTCCGATAAAATTTCTCTTATTAATTCGGATTTTGTTCCCGCAACAGATGCGAAAAGTGAATTTCTAAAACAAATATCCGCATTAAAATCCGAAGAATCGGTTTTCATTTCTTTTGACGGACACGGATTTCCTAATTCTCTTGAGGTAGGTTTTAATTCCGAGATATCGAGTGAAGAATTTGCAAAAGCTTTAATTCAAGCATATAACAACGGAACGGATTTAAATAAAATAACAATTAATTTAAGTTCATGTTTTTCGTGGTATTTTGCAGACAATATTTATGATGCATTAAATAAGGAATTCGACAGATTAGAACAAAAAGGGAATGCGGTAAACAGACAGTTTCCTGTAATTTGGGCTTCTGCCGGTCATGAAACGGTATATGGTTACTCCACATATTACAGAGAAAACGGTCAACTTACGGCAATGAGCAACGAATGGAACGGATTATTGACTTCAATATCACAAACTAAACCGGAAAATATAACGGTTAAAAATCTTTTACAGGCAATGACGGTTGTGGGATATTCAAACCCGACGTTGTTTGTATATAGTGATTTTGTTCAAAAGGTTATTGAAAGAGGAACCGAACAAATACTTGAGATAGACAGCAAAAATAAAACATTTGAACAATCTTTAACGATAGGCGAAAGATTAAAAAAACTTTTTAAAGCAAAGAAACTGCATAATAATCATATTAGCTTTTTCGAATTATCTGTTTTTAAACCGTTAAAAGACGAGAATGCGATTTTTAACTTTTTGGATAAAACCGCGCCTGTATGGGAAGAACTCTTTTTTAAAGCTCTTCCTGTGAGTTTAACATTGTTGCCGTTTATGTCTGTGTTTGTTGCTCCGGTAGCTTTAATATTATTTGCTGTTCTTCAAGTGCAGTTTGTTAAAGCACATAATGTAACTTTATGGATAAAGCAAAATGCCTCAAGCCAAAACGGTTTCAAGTGGACAATATCGGACATTTTAAAAGCAACTTTGTTTAATGTGTTCCCTTCTGAAGAACTAAAAAGAGATTTCGATTTTGAGCAAAGAATAAATTACGATGAACAAACAAAAGGAAGAATTTTGCCTGCGATATTATTGTCCGTTCCGTATATTTATTCAATACTGTTTGCTTCAAATATATTCGGATTTGTTTTATCTTTTGTTATCGGTATGCTGTTGCATACTGCTTTAAATTCGCTGTTTAATAAAACAAAAATTGTTGAAGAAGACAGAGGATATGATGCTTTCTGGGACAAATTGTCATCATTGGAAGATCAAGATGTTCCCACATTTACTCAATATTTATCGGAAAGAGAAATTTTGGATTTAAAAGAAAAACAGGAACAGGAACTTTTATCTAAAATATTTGACAGATATTCTTTGTCAGAGCAAGAAGCCGAAGATTTCGTAAACAAAATTAATTTAGAAGATATAAATCAAAGTTCGTATTTGTTAAGTATGTTTGCGGAACAACTTACAATGTCGACAGAAAACAGAAGAATGATAGTCAGAACTTTGGTTAAAAAAGTCGATTTTAACAATAAAAATCAACTTGCGTTTATCCGTAATATTATATTGGATGAACATTCTTACGGCGTTGATTTGGATATGCTTTTTGTTTTGTTGGAAAAATTGGATTTTCATAATGCCGAACATTTAAAACTTTTAACGGATCTTTTAAAATCCAAAACATATGATAGAAGTTTTCAAAATGTGAGTATCAATAATAAAATTGTGGAAAAAATAGATGCTGACGACACCAAACAGTTGGAATTATTTAAGTTGCTTTCGTATATAAGTGACAGAACTTTATATTCTTTTGTATCAAAATTTAATTTCAGTGACGAAAATGCTTCGAAAATATTTTTTAAATCTGTTCAAAGAACCGATATATTACATCAACCGAATACTTTTGAATTAATATTGAGTAAATTGAATTTAAAAAATCCGTCCGAATTTAAAATGTTATCGGATATGATTGAAAAAGAAGAGTATATTAATCCGTCTGTTATAGATAAAGTTTTTAAAGTTTTGGATTTTTCGGACAGAAATCATATAAACCTGGTGAAAAACATTGTTAGTAAAAGTAATGTGGAAATACAGGTTCTCGATTTAATTGAACAATATTTGAATTTGAACAATAAAGAACATGTAATAATATTAAAAGAATTGTGTAAGAACATATTTGCAAAAAACACGAGAGATTCTCATATCGTTCAATATAGAAAGTTGAAAGATAAAATCGACACATTTAACATTTCCGATATGACTGATAAAGAAAAATATATCCTTCAATTGCTTGCAGACGAGTTAATATTGAATATGCAGGACTTGTTAACCGATATACAGAATAACAATGTCGAAGCAAGAGACGATAAAATGATAGTGAATTTAATAAGCCCTCAGGAATTTGAAGCCTTAATCGAAATGAAAAATCTTTTGTCAAATTTTGAAAGCATATTGTCAAAACAAACGATTGCCAATTTTACAAGTTTAACGGAACAAATAGATTATTTTGAAAGAATGAGAGCTAAAGAAGTAACAATAGAAGATTTTGCTGCAAAATACGGATTTAATGTTTTGCAACAAACACCGAATGTATATTTCGATAGCGACAGATATTCTTTTACAAAAGTATTAAGTTTGTTTCCGTCAAAAGTATTAAAACATAAAACAAAAAAACTTGCACCGACATATTTCATAGAAAGAGCGGAACTTGAAAAACAAAGTTTAAAAACCGTATTGAGAAAATTTGACTCATATATGAAACTTCTTGATGAAAATATGTATGTTTTAAATAAATTTACAAATGTAACGGCTTTTGATTCTCAATTTGATGATGTGGTAAATCACATAAACTTAATGATAGATTATTTATCTGCTTTTGATGCTGCCGATGCAAGTTATTTCAGAAGAGTATTAAGAACTATTTTAGACGAAATAAGAAACGAAAGAACAACGATTGCCGAACAGAAAACTTTCTCAACCGGAAGAGGAAAAGATGTTAGCGATATTACGACGATAAACAGACTTATTAACAGTATTCATCAACAGGCTAATATGGATTTTGTTAAGAATATAAGAAGTACCGCAAGTTTATCTATGAGTAAAGTTCAAAATGTTTTTGTTACAAAAGGTGATAGAACCGTTAAAGCATATAATTTATCCGAAAACGAAATAAATCCCAATATTAAAAGATTGCTGCTTTTGTTGGCTGAAAATCCGGATTTTTCAACTCGTGACAATTCTCAAATATTTATTAAAGACAATGTTTTCTTGTGGAACGGTTTATTAGGCGACCATTCCGCAAGAGTTTTAATTGATTTTAACAGAGAAAATGAAAATATCTTTATAGATTTTACGGAAGCGGAAAAAACACCTCAAAGCAGATCAAGAATATTAACATTAAGAAAAATATTGAGCAGTTTCGGATTTTCGGCAAACTTATATAACGGCGATTACAACTTGGTTGCAACAGTAAGCAAAGATACAGGTTTGGCAAATGATACGGATATCTGTGAAATGGCACAAAGAGCAATGGTTCTTTTAAGTAATGCCGCTTCTTTATACAGAGAACATATTCCGGTTCAGGTAATAGAAACCGCAAGTATGGGAATTATGGATCTTTATCGTAAATGTTTCTTTGTATCTGCGGATAACAACATTGTTCAAACAAGAGTTAACGATATCAAATTCTTTAACAATATTTTGAATTATTTACAACTACCTGAAATTCCGCAATCCGAACCGAGTATGGCTTCAAGAGTTAAAGCGGGCTTTTTGTTTAAAAGAAAAGTAAGAACGCTCGGTCAAAACACAATAGATAAATATGTAAATAAACCGATAGAACAGGCTTTTGCCTCAGGATATTTAAGAATAAACGAAAACGGTGAATTGGAAAGAAATTCGGAATACAATCCCGTATCGTCAATGAAAGATAAAATAAAAGATATACTTGATGCACCGTTGGGGCAGACACAAGAAAGCGATATGTTAAATCAGGGAGCGATTATAAGTCAGATACCGGAAAGGGAAATGAATTTTACAAGTGTCGGGCAAATAGGCGGATATGTAGTAAAAACAGGATATATGAAGTTAAGCAACGGGATACTCGGAAGTAAAAATAAAGGAGAATTCTTAGCAGTAACCATACTAACGGATAATAACGGAATAATAAGGTACAGTTCAAGCGAACTTGTCGGCTTTACCGACAGTATAAACAGTAAATCCGGAAGAATAAGTTTAAATTACAGGCAATTGAAAACAATATTGGAAAACGAAGGTTATGCAATAAATCTTGCTGAAAAATTCACAAACGGAGAGCTTGTAACTTACAGAAACAGATTAAAAGAAAGTATAGTAAATACAGCAACTCCTGCAGCATACGGAGCAATGATATCAAGTTCGCAGGAACAGAGAACAGTTGTAGGAATTGTTAATGCCGAAGCGGATAATGGCGGCTTATATATCGACAAATATGCAAGTCCCGAAAATATTACGGAAGCTTCTCAATACGATATGTCGTTGTTTACGGGCGGTTCTTATTCAAGTCATGCGGGAATAGTGTTAAGAGAATACGGAAAGACGGCAATGATAGTAAATGATTCCCGACTGGTTGACGGTAAAATGAGAATAAAAGTATATCAACCCAAAGGTGATATAGATAAAGACGGAGAATTGGAAACAAGGGAATTGCAGGAAAATGAAATAGAGTTACAACCTAATGACATAGTATTGGCAGACACTCTAAACAATAAAATAATATTGTTTGAATCCAAAGTGTTTAAGAACGGAAAAACAGGAAATATTTTATTTGAATTACAGAAATATATAGATGAACAAAATATAGAAAGTGTAAAAGAATTTCTTAACAGATACAAAAACAGCAGCATAATAGATAAAATTATAGAATACATATATTATCAGTCGGCCGATAATTTATGGATTAACGATATACTTGCCGATTACAATCGACAAGGACTAAGCAATATAGCTTCGTCGGAAAAAGCAGAAAGAATTATCAATCAAATTCAGCTAAAGTTTAACTGGTTTTTACCTCATTCGGCTTCTGATAAAGTATACAGATTCGGAGAAAAAGAATCTCTTGATGTTTCAAAGGTAGGAACAAAATCCGCAAATCAATCCAAATTATATTTAGCCGTAGAACAATTAAAAAAAGAAACCGGCATAGATAATGTAAGAGTTCCTAACGGTATTGCAATAGATTATACGATTTTAGAAGATTTACTGGACCAAGAATATGCAGACCTGTATGCCCAATTCGAATCAATTATAAAAAATAAAAACAAAAACGAACAAGATTTACAACAACTTGAAGAAATTATCTCTCAAATAATTGATTTAATAAACGGTATAAGCAACAGTAAAATAAAAGATTATATCGGTAAAAAGAATTTAAAATCTCTTAAAAATAAATTATCAATAGTAAGATCTTCCGGAGTAGGTGAAGACGGAAAAGCATATTCTGCGGCCGGAATAGCCGAAAGTTACGGACAAGTTGAAACGGAAAATATTCCTCGTGCCATAAGAGATGTTTTGAAATCTTTCTTCTCTCAAAGAGCAACCGGGTATATGATGAATTCCGGGAATGTTATAAAACCTGCCGTTCTTATTGAAGAATGGGTTGAATCCGATAAAGCCGGAATTATAATGAGTGAAAATTCCGATGGTAACGGAATAATACAAGTTGTAAACGGGATTGGAGAAGATATCGTTTCCGGAAGAAAAACTCCGTATTCTTTTGTAATAGATATTGAAAGCGGTGAAAAAATAGACGGTAATTATACCGGAAAAGAAACCTTAACTTCCGATATGGTTTCGAACCTAACCAAAATAATGCAATGGTTGGAACGAGCAGAAGGCGTTCCCGTAGATATAGAATTCTTAATAAAAGACGATATTATATATATAGTTCAGGTAAGACCGATAACGACACTTGAAAATGATTTGGATTTGGGAGAAGAACAAGAAGAAGAAATAACCGATGATTTCGAATCGGATACGGAAATACCCTCAGCCGGTTCCGATGAAGAATATGTTTCTCAATTTGAAGTTATAGAACCCGTCGAGAAAGTTTCCGGAACAGATGAACTAACGGAAGAAACAGACAGCGATGAAGAAGATTTTATAGAGGAAGAAGATGACGGTTATCCGAAAGCAAAAGGAAGCTCGAAAAAATCAAAATCATCTAAATCAAAAAAGAAAAATAAAAAAAGTAAAAAGAAAGGAAGTAAATCGTCATCAAGATCCGTAAGAACAACATCAAGTTCTTCTTCTTCCGTAAACGACAATGATATTCGTCAACCTGCAGGATATTCTTTAGATGATATAATAGACGGTTTTACAAAATTAGCACAATCTAAAGATTCTTTTGACAGTTCTTTAGAGATAAGCGAGAAACAAATAAAAGAAGTTCTTTCAAGAGCAGGTTTATCCAAACAAGAAATAGATAAAATAGATTTTAGTGAAGGGTTACCTGATTATGTCGTTACATTATTGAAAAACAGAAATTCTCAAGTTACGGGAACAGCGATAGATCCGAGAAAGAGTTTGATGGAAAATTTAAAAGAACATCCTATATTGTTTGCTATGGCTGTAGAAACTTTTATGAGAGTTTACGATAAAGCCCTTGGAGATAATGCAACTTTCGGAGATCTTTTGTCTTATATAGAACTAAGATATGCTAAAAGACTTTATGAGGCAACATGTACCGATTTAAGAGGTTATTTCGGTGAAATATATTTGATAAACACTTTAATAGCGGGAATAATTCCCGATAAAAGAGCAGGACCTATAATAATAAGACCGGAGTTACCTTCCGATAATACAGGAAGAGGATTTGATATATATGATATAAACAGAGTTAAAATACAAGTGAAAACGGGCGGAAGCGAAATTGTTCGTCATCATTTCTCCAGGTATTGGGCTCCGTCTTCAAGAAGTACCGAACAAGGTATGATTGCAATACCTGTAATAACCACAAAAAATGTAAAAAATAATAGTTTTTCAAGAGATAACAGAGTTCAAGGTATGGATGTTACTACGGAAACCGTAACAAAGTTTGCTCATGAATTTGTTTCCGCTTTGCATGGTATTGCCTTTAAGAGAAGTAATCCTGCAATAAGAAATTTAAAACTTTCGGAATTAATCGATAACTTTAAAGGTTTTGATACCGAAAATCCCATGACTGTTGATGAATTATTGGATTTGTTAAACAAAAATCAAACAACTGTCGCAAAAAAAACAAAAACAAGCACGAGAGTTATTCCGGTAAATAAAGTAATAGATGTTAATCCGAGAAGAATAAATGTAGACATTGTTGTAAATCAGGATATAGTTGTAAATGTAAATTCCGAACAAATAGATGTTTTATATATTGATGGCGGACAAATTTTTCTTAATGAAGAAGATAAAAAGGAAATTCCGAAAGAAGATTATTCTCTATATGGTATAGAAAATGTTGAATATGATGAAAACGGGAATGTTGCTTATGTGACATTTAAAGAAGGAGTTACATTCAGCAATTTGACGATTGACGGAATGCCTAAAGGCTCGGAAGAAAACAATGTTTCTTTTTCGGATGAAATCGAGGGTTTGAATGCAGATACAAAAACGGAAGGATATATAGATGTATATCTCGACGGAGATGTTGATGAAATTTGTCATTTGATAAAGAAAGCCGCAACAGAAAACAAATTAGCGGTTTTCCATTTGTTTAAAGAAGGATTTAAAACTTCTCAATTAACTCCAAGTCAACTTTTATATGTATATAAACAAGCGGTGTCATTAATTTCAAACAGGTTTCAATTATCGGATATTTTTTCACATGCTTTTGACGATTCTCAATATACCGACTATGGTATAGATTTCTTCTTTGAAGAAATATTAAAAAATGCATTAATTCGCGGAAATTTCGGAATGTTCGAAGAGCCTGTAGCTTTGCATATTAAATTGGATGAAGATTCTAATTTGTCAGGATTTTCGGTTTATAATAAGTCAAATGAGGGACAAATTTATAAACATAAAGAAGTTTTGGCAAGAGCATCACATTTTATGTTTACCGGTGATAGCAGAAGTACCGATATAATGCTCAACAACCCGGTAAGAAAGTATACTTTGGATGAAGTTGCCATAAACGGAACGGAATTCAAAAAAGCGGAAGTTTCTTTAAGAGATGTTATTGATATGGAATTGTATCACTTGGAACAAGATTATAAACAATCTCAAGAAAATGTTTCCATTAAAGATATAGCTTTACAATCCGATACTACTGTTAATGAATTATACAGATTGGGCTTTGAAAAATATAAAAAACAATATTTATCCGAAACAGGCAAAACGGAAATCGAACTCACATTTGAAGAGTTGATATCCATAGATGAAAAAGCAGAAAAATACAGATACACTTTTGAAGGTTTAATCAAAGGTGTAGGATTAGAAAAGTTTTCGTTCTTTTCAAAAAATTTCTTGCCCGCCCACAGCAAAGCATCAATACCAATGATAGTGGCTGCTACGGTAATAAGATTGTTGTCGATAGGTGTCGGAATGGTAGTTACAGAATTTGCTTTCTCTTTGTTGCCCGAGATTTTTTCAGCTGTTATACCTTCCGCATTTATGTCGGTATCACCGGTTATTTATGCGGCAATATCTGCGGCTGTCGGTGCAGTATCTGCGTTAATTTCAAGCTTATCAATGCATTTCTTATGGAATGTTCTTGCCGTTAAAACAAACAATAAAAATTTTGTTCTCCAAACAGATATGTATGCAACGGACAGTTCCGAAAAAGGAAAGTTTTTTAATCATCCGTTGTCTAAAATTTTAAAACCGATAAATTTAAGTAAAGAAATTAAAGACAGTGAAATACCGTCGACTTTTGTTGAACAGGCAAAACTTAGCGGTGCACAATTTATTTCGATTTACGATCTTGTAAGATATCTTGGAAAATTAAAGAAAAAAGATTTTAGAAATAATGAAGGAATTGAAAAATACAGATCACCGATCGGATATGTTCATTTTATGCACAGACAGGCTTTTGAAAATGAAAAGAAATTTGTTGAAAACAGTTTCGGATTTGCTTTGGGATTAAGTTATGTTCCTGTTTTTGAAGGATCAAAAAGAAAAGTAAATTTAGTTCGCGGTATTTGCGAAAGAAACGATTTGGTTTCTTGGGAAAGAGGTTATGAGTATTTTTACGGGAAGGAGTATTCCGCAAAGAGAACAGAAGAGTATATGGATGAAGTAAGAGCATTAACTTTGGAATATAATAAAAAAATAGTTTTCTTCTTGCCGAGAAATTTATTTTCGCACGATTTTTCGTTTAAAACAAGAGAAGAACTTGAGTATATACAAAAACATCCGGAACTTTGGGAACATGTTGTTTTTGTTTTCGGAACATACGATTGTCTGAATATACAAAGTGAAGATGTCTTTAATAAGTATTTTAATGATAACGGCACCGTTGAAGATGAAATGAGATTCTTTTCTACAATGAAAAGACTTCTTTCGACTCCCAACCATTTTATGGAAAGGAAAAATAATTTAATTACAAAGTTAGAAAGCAAAGGACTTATGAAATTTTTCAAAAATACATTTTCTTTATCTTTAGACGGAATGATTAAGACTGTAGAAGTTTTAAGAGAACTTGAATATTCTAAAAAACAAAACGGTATAGAAAATACCGATGCCGTATCAAGATTAAGAACCGATATTGAAGAAAATAACAGAAGACAGGTATGCTTTATATGTACGGCAAATATAAACAGAAGTGCAGTTTCTCATTTGTTATTTGAAGACAGATTATCAAAATTAGGTGTGGATAATATTTCCGTGGTTTCCGCGGGATTATTACCTGTGTCCGAAAAGAGTACGGACGCAATGCTTACTTTAGGACAAGATTACAAAAAAATACTTGAAGATTTTGATGTCGATCCCGATCTTATAGAAAATTTCCGTTCGGAAGAATTTTCCAAAAAGCATGCAGCTTCCGACTATTTCATTGTTGTAAGTCAAAAGCATAAAAATGTGTTAATGGAAAGATACAATATCAGTCCGGATAAAATTCTTTTATATTCGGATCTTGATCCCGAATTTAAAGAAGATGCTTTACCGGATCCGCAAAAATTAAAAATATCCAAAGCAGATATGGTTAAATTGGTTAGCAGTATCTTCGACAATTCATTATTCAATATCGTGTCTGTTTTGAAGTTGGATAAAATAGCAACTGCCATTATGAGAATAAAATCAAAAATTACACAACATGTGTCTATAAATTATAAAGATATTAAGTCTTCGGATATAGAACAATTGACGAATATTTTGGAAAGAGCTGATCAACAGTCAGAACAATCGAATTTAATAGATGTTTACATTATCGAAGATATAGAGCAGTTAAAAGATAGGTATGAATTGATAAACACCGGAATAAAAGCAGATGGCGTAAGTATATATAAAATAAAGGTGGGAAGAACTTTGGTATATGGTGCTAAAGGTATTCCGAGACTGAAAACGGTTAAAACAATAAATGAAACGGAACAAATAAAAGAAGATGTGAAATCGATACTTTCCATAACCGGAGAAATAGAAACCGACGGAATAATAGTAAGAAACGGAGAAGGTATAGGATTAAATGAAGGTCTGTTGGAAATAGGTGCTATGGAATTATACGGGAAAACCGAACAAGAGGAAAAAGATTTTATGTTGTCGTGCTTAGAAATAAACAGAGCAATGGGAATAATGTTCGGACAAAAGACGATAATCGGATTGGAAAGTATGGGTGAAACAGAGTTAGATAAGTTGAAAACAGCATTGGAAAAAGGAAGAATGAGAAAAGTTATAACGGAAGCACAATTCAAAAAATTAAATTTAAGTGTAGAATATATATCCGATTTAAGACAAAACGGTATAGAAATCTATTTGGATAAAATAGATAAATCAAAAGAGGATATGCCCAATTATGAAGCAATGGGAATATCAGGAGAAATAATAAGAGATAAAGACGGTATAAAAATAAAAGATTACGGTATTGGTGATGAGGTGGAAATTAAAGAAATTTTAACGAATCCCGATAACATAGAAAAAGAAATAATAACTTCCGATAAGCCGTTAATGATAGGTGTAGATGTTTTAATAGAACATTTTGTTAAACAAAGAAATATAAAGACCGTTCAAAGAGAATTTGCGGCATTATTCTTAGGAAAAATAAAAATGAATTTGAAATTGGGAGAACTTACATCGGAAGATATGGAAAGGATAATATACAATGTAGATTATAATAAAATTCCCGAATTAAATTTATCGGAACCGTTACAGGAATACAGTAAAGAAGATATACAAATAAAATTAAACTCTCTGCTTATGAATATAGATGAAAACAGTGAAATAGGAATAATATTAAATACTATTCGCAGAAGTAAAAATTTGAAAGAGGGACCGCTTACGGAAATAATCAAAGAAAGAATTTTGGCAAAAACAGCCTTGTCGAAACAGAATAAAGAGTTCGGTTTAAAAGATAAGAATTTAGAGAAATTGTTAGGACATATGTTGATGTTACAACTTGATAACAGCGATAAAAACGGAACTAATTTTATGTATAAATCCAAAGATGATAAACAAGAAAGGGAAATGAACGGAACTAAAGAAGATATTGCAGGTAAGATAACGGCAGAAAGGAAAATAGTTGATTCCGAAAAAAGTGCAAGAAGGGATGTTGCAATAAATACTATAATACAAATAATATTAATATACGGTGACGATTATAAGAACAAACAGGTAACCTTAGAGAAAAAAGAAGATCTTATTACAGGTTGCAGAGCAATGTTAGCCGCCGCCTAACGGCAGAAGATTGGATGATTAGAAGAATGGAAGAATAGATGTGTAATGATAAAAAAACAGGTAAAATGATTCTTTTACCTGTTTTTTTGGTATAATTATTTTATCGTTGTGTCATCCCGCACTCGATGCGGGATCTCTTAGTTAAAATAGTCGTTAAACTATAAGCTTTAAGCTATAAGCTGTAAGCTTTTTTATTTGGAGTATGAAATGATTACTTTTTTAGTCGGACTTTTAATTTTATTTGTCGGGTATCTTACATATTCGAAATATGTTGAAAAACAGTTTGAACCGGACGACAGACCAACACCGGCTTATGCAATAAACGACGGTGTGGATTTTGTTCCGTTAAGCACCAAAAGAAATCAAATGATACAGTTGTTAAGTATTGCGGGTATGGGACCGATTGTAGGTGTTATACAGGGAATTTTGTTCGGTCCGATAGCATTTCTTTTAATTCCGTTAGGTTGTATCCTTATGGGTGCGGTTCACGATTATGCCGCAGGTATGATATCTATGAGAAATAACGGAATGCAGGTTACGGGATTAATACAAAAATATTTAGGCAAAAGTTGGTATTACATATTTTTCGGAATAATTGCAATAATGATGCTTCTTGTCGCTGTAGTTTTTGTTTATACTTCCGGAGATTTAATAGCTTCAAAGTTTTTTAATGTTTCGGATTTTTCTTTAAGTAATAATACAATTTTATATATTTACGGTGCGATAATAGCTTATTATATGTTTTCAACAATGTTTTCGATAGATAAAATTATAGGAAATCTCTATCCTGTACTCGGCCTTATTTTAATTATCGGAACTCTTCTTGTTGTTGTAGGCTTTTTTATAAAAGGGGTAAATTTACAGGAAATAGATTTTACTCATCTTAATATGCATCCTAAAAAACTTTATTTGATACCTATATTTTTTATGACAATCAGTTGCGGACTTTTATCGGGTTTTCATTCCACACAATCAACAATAATTGCAAGAACGGTTAAGCACGAAAAAGAGGGGAGAAAAGTTTTTTATGCGATGATGTGCGTGGAATCTTTTATCGCTATGGTTTGGGCTGCCGCATCAATGACGGTTTACAGCTTAAATATTGTTCCGGAAAAATTTATAGGTCAAATTCCCGCAATACAAATTATTACGGAACATTTTGTTCCTTCTTATTTGGCTTTTATAGTTATAATTGCAATAGTAGTATTGCCGATAACTACGGGAGACACTTCTTTAAGAGCTTTAAGGTTAACATTGTCGGATGCATTTAAAATAAAACAAACGAAAGTTGCCGGAAGATTTTTAATAAATATTCCGGTATTTTGTGCGGTTTTATTTTTATTATATGTAGTAAAATCTCAATCCGACGGATTTGCTCTTGTTTGGAGATATTTTATGTTTGTTAATCAGTTGATAGTTTTACCTACATTTTTCTATGCAACTATATATTTATATAGAAACAAAAAGAATTATTTCATTACATTATTACCGGGCTTACTTTTTGTTTACATAGATATGCTTTTTATATTAAATGCAAAAATCGGTTTTAATTTAAGTTATACTCTTTCGAGTATAATTGCATTGATTCTTGTAGGAATAAGTATGTTTTGGTTATCAAAGAAACTTGTAAAACAAGGAAAATAAAATGAATATAACTTTTGAACAAGTAGTTACGGAAGAACAAATAAAAGTTTTGGCGGATACGGCAAATATCGTTTGGCACGATGCATTTAAAGAAATTTTAACATTGAAACAAATTGAATATATGATAGAAAAATTTCAATCTTTTAATGCATTGACTGAAGCAATAAATAAAAACGGATATGAATATTATTTAATAAAAGCAGATAATAATGTTGCCGGATATACCGGGCTTCACGAAGAAAACGGAAAAATGTTTTTAAGTAAACTTTATATTTTAAAAGAATACAGGGGAAAACAAGTTGCATCAAAAGCTTTTGAATTTATTGAAAATTTAGCAAAGGAAAAAAAATTAAAATCCGTTTGGTTGACGGTAAACAAAAACAATAATCATGCAATAGAAGTTTATAAACATAAAGGTTTTGTTGTGATAAGAAAACAAGTTGCCGACATCGGTAACGGTTTTGTTATGGACGACTACGTTTTTGAAAAAAATTTATAATTTACAATTTATAATTTATAATTAATAAAAAAAAGGAAGAATATTTTCTTCCTTTTTTTTGTATGTATATACTAATTACCATACCATTGTATAATTTCGGACTTCAATCCGGAATCTATTAAAAATCTGTCCGAAGGATACCAAAATTACTAATTGCTAATTACTAATTGTTTTTCTTAAAGCTTGCTTTCACCAATGCAGCTTCTTTTTCCGGTGTTCCTATGGAAATCGTAAAATCTGTTTCTGAATTGTTTTGAACTTTTGCCGTTACAATGTTATCTTGTATAAAAACGGGTTTCTTAAAATTTATTTCCATTTCATCTAAAATATGATCTTGTTTAAATTGTTGAGTAAATGTTTCCATTGCCCACATAGGGTAAACACAATTGTTTACATGTCCGTTACTGTCTATATCATCTTCTCTTATTTGTATTTGCTTTTCCGAATTTATTTGTTCGGGAGAATGAATTTTTGCAAAATCCGTATTTATTGCTCTTTCCGGTAAAACATCATAAGTGAGGTTATAACTGTCGAATTTTATAGGTCTCATTTTTATTGTATCTATCATTGCCCACTGGCTTGAAGCGGCAATTAAAATATTTCCGTTAACATCTTTTATAAGAAACTCTCTTATTGCAAGTATGGGCGTTCTTGCACATGGCCATGTTTCAAGTGTTATTTTGTCAAAAATTTTCGGTAAAGAAAATATTTTTATGTGATAACCTCTGCCTATCCAAGCTAAATGATTTTGTTTATAAAAAGTGTATCCTACATTAAGTTTTTCGGCATGAGCGTCCGCCATATCCTGTAACAAGTGAAATATACTTATAATTTTTAATTGTTCGTTCCTGTCACATTCATAGTTTGATATTGTATGTTCTTTAATAAGTTTTTCCATGATAATACTCCGAATAATTTTCTTGGTATTATACAAAATAAAAAATTTTTTTAATAATAAAAGGTAATATATTGCTGTATATGGTGCATTTAATTATTATTTGATTTTTCAATACAAATTGACTATAATATATAGTAAGAATATTAAAAAAAATGTTGTTTATATAAAGGGGGATAGTATGGCTATAAAGTCTTTTGTATTAGATACAAATGTTTTGTTGCACGACCCTGACTCAATGTTTGCTTTTAAGGATAATAAAGTAGTTATTCCTTTAACGGTAATTGAGGAATTAGATAATTTTAAAAAACTTAACGATGAAAGAGGTAGAGGAGCAAGATTAATTTCCAGAAGATTGGACGATTTAAGATCAAAAGGAAAATTAACGCAAGGTGTTCCTTTAAAAAACGGCGGTACTCTCGTTATAGAAATGATACATAAAGTAGAGTTTCCGGAAGAGTTTACCGTTTCCAAATCGGATCATCAAATATTGTCTATAGCATTATACCTTAAACAAAAAGGCGAAAATGTTATATTCATAACAAAAGATATCAATTTAAGAATAAAAGCCGAAATTTTGGATATTGTAACACAAGATTACGAAAAATCTAAAGTTAAAATAGATGAAATTTACAGAGGCTGGAAAGAAATTCAGGTTTCGCCTGAAAAAATAGATAAATTTTATAAAAACGGTAAAGTTGATGTTCCTAAAAATGTAGAATTTTATGCAAACGAATTTGTATATTTAAAAGACGAAAACGGAACATCAAAAAGTGCTTTAGGTAAATATGTTGCCGATAAAAAAATTATACAACCTTTATTTCATATAAATTCTCAACCTTGGGGATTAAAACCGTTAAATATCGAACAAAGATTTGCTTTTGAGCTTTTGTTATGCGACGATATTTCGTTGGTTACTCTTATAGGTTTGCCCGGTGCGGGAAAAACTTTGCTTGCACTTGCTGCAGGTCTTCAAAAAACGGTTGAAGAAAGACAATTCAGAAGACTTTATATCGCAAGACCTATAATTCCTATGGGTAAAGATATCGGTTTCTTGCCCGGAACAAAAGAAGAAAAACTTTCTTCTTGGATGGGTGCAATAAACGATAATCTTGAATTCTTAATGGATAAAGGTCACGAAGATTCTAAGGTAGATGAAAAGATAGATTATTTGTTTGAGTCGGGGCAGATAGAAGTGGATTCTCTTACATACATAAGAGGAAGATCTTTACCGAAACAATATATAATAATAGATGATGCTCAAAATTTAACGCCTCATGAAGTAAAAACAATTATTTCAAGAGCAGGTAACGGAACTAAGATAGTTTTAACGGGAGATCCTTACCAAATAGATAGCCCTTATTTGGATGCATCATCTAACGGGTTAACTTACTTGGTTGACAGATTTAAAGGACAATCGGTATTCGGGCACTTAATGTTCTCTAAGAGTGAAAGAAGTGTCCTTGCTGCATTGTCATCGGAGTTGTTATAAAAAATGTCTCAAAAAGAATATTTTGTTGATTTGCACATACATACATGTTTTTCAGATGGAATTTTTACACCGGAACAAGTAGTAGAATATGCTTCAAGAGTCGGACTTTCGGCAATAAGTATTACCGATCATGATACGGTTGACGGAGTACAAGAGGCCGTTGATGCAGGCAAAAAATACGGGATGGAAGTTATATCCGGTATAGAGTTGTCTGCCGAATTGGATAATGTAACCAAAACCGAAATGCATATTTTGGGATATTATGTAAATTGGAAATCAAAATCTTTTAATGAAGCACTTTCCGTATTTAAAAAAGTAAGAATTCAAAGAGCAAAAGATATCTTCGAGAAATTAAAGAAATTAAATATTGAGTTGGATCCGGAAGGATTAATTTCAGGTGTGGGTGATAAGGTTATCGGTAGACTTCATTTTGCCAAAGCAATGCTTGAAAAAAATTATGTTTCTTCCATATCGGAAGCTTTTCAAAAATATTTAGGGTTGGATAAACCCGCTTATGTTCCGAAACATTATATATCACCTAAAGATGCAATCTCTCTTATTATAAGAGCAGGCGGTATTCCCGTATTGGCACATCCTTATTACGGACATTACAGCAACAAAAATATTTTTAAAGGACTTATCAATGACGGTCTTATGGGAATAGAAGCATGGCATACAAGTCATCCTCCGCATATCGTTAAGAAATTTTTATCAATCGCGGATGAGATGAATTTGATAGCGACCGGCGGTTCGGATTGTCACGGAGCTTACGGTAAAAATGCTGCTCCTCTAATCGGAAAAATGAAAGTTCCTTACACCGTTTTGGAAGCATTGGAAGCAAAGAAAAGACAAATAGAAGAAAAAAACAGTACACTTCTGTAGGTGTTAATCATATAGTTATGAAATCTATAAACAAAAATCTTTTTTTAAAAACTTTGGAATGTCCCGTGTTTGCATGGCATTTGTATCGCGGGCTTGTTCCTAAAGATAATTCTTTAACCGACGATTTTTTAATAATGGAAGCGAAAAAAATTCACGATATGGCAAAAATGTTGTTCCCCGACGGAATACAAGTTTCGGGAAAATTCGAAGAAGCATTGCAGCAAACAAAAGATTTAATCAAAGATAAAACAGTAAAAACAATTTTCGAACCTGTTTTCGAATACGACGGTTTTGTCGCAAAAGCGGATATTTTGCACAGAACGGGAAATAATCTATGGGAAATAATAGAAGTTAAGTCGGGAAATAAGTGGAAACATAAATATATATCCGATACAGCTTATATAAGTTTAATTGCATCAAAAACAATCCCGTCGATATCAAAGGCAACTTTATATTTATTATCAAAAGATTTCAGGTTGGGAAATTCAATTGAGGAACTTTTTAATGAAGTGGATTGCAGTTTCGATGTGTTTACCAAAGCGGAAGATTATTCCATTTTGTTGGATACCGTAAAAGATGTTTTGTTCGCCGAAGCTCCGAAAAAGAAAAAACTTAAAATGCCTTGCAAAAATTGTTCTTTGTTTAAGCAATGCACGGGAGAAGGGATAGAATATCATATTTTTGATTTACCGAGACTTTCTCAACTTGTTTTTAATAAGTTATGTGAAAATAAAATATACGATATCAAAAATTTACCCGAAGACATAGAACTGACACAAATGCAAAAAGTTGTAAAAGATTGTGTTATTAACGATAAAATATATGTAAGTTTCGATTTAAAAACGGAACTTGAAAAAATAGTGTTTCCGTGTTATTACTTGGATTTCGAATCTGTTATGACGATATATCCTTTATATAACAATATTGCTCCGCATACTCAGGTTTTAACACAATATTCAATACATAAGTGTGATGCAATAGAACATATTATTGACCATTTCGAATATATTGCCGACCACAAACAGGATTGCAGAAAACAAATTGCAAAAAAACTTATAGAAATATTGGGAACGCAAGGCAGCATTATTACTTATTCTTCCGCAGAAAAACAAATAATAGAAAAACTTGCTGTTCTTTATCCTGAACTTGCACAACAGTTGGAAGCAATAACGGAAAGAATTGTAGATTTTGAACAAATACTCAGAACAAACTATTACGATAAACGGTTTCACGGCAGAACATCAATAAAAAAAGTTTTGCCGGTAATGATACCGCAAATGAATTATAGCGAATTGGAAATAGGTGAAGGAGATGTTGCATTGTCTGCATTTGCATATATGGCTATGGGTTTATACGACGACGAAAAAGTAAAAGAAACAAAACAAAACCTTTTAAAATATTGCGAGCAAGATACTCTTGCATTAGTTGAAATGCACAAGTTTTTATATGAAGCATCGAAAAATGTATAAAATTTTAGTACAATTTGAAATAACAACAAAAAGAGTTAAAAGACAAAATTAAAATAAAAGAGTTCTATATCAAAAAGTATATATGAATTTTATAGAAATTAGTCCGTATGCTTTCCAAAATTACTGATTACTAATTTCTAATCACAGTTCATTCGTTAATTATAAAATTTAAATTATAAATTATTGTTGTAAGGGGTATTTATGACAAATTTAAACAAGTTGTTTATGAAAGTTTTTTCTGTGATGTTGTCTGTAATGTTATTAAATGTATCTGCATTTGCAACCGGAAGGTATATGACAATTGACGAGAATTATGCAAATGGAAGTGGGAACAACTACGTTTATCTTAAGGGTAATGATAGTAGTCACTATCATAATATAGACAATTATCACGAGAATAGCGGGAGTGGAGGTGCTATTCTTGTAGAGCATAACAATATGAGCCTTCATACACGATGGGTGAGCTTTTACGGAAACTCTGCTGCACAAAACGGTGGAGCAGTAGCAATAACAAAATTCCATTATTTGCAGGATTATTTTACTGACACATATTTTTCTGCTAATTCTGCAATTGATGGTGGAGCGATATATATATCAACCGGATTTGTAAGTATACACTCATCTGGACCAGAAAAAACTGATTTCGGCGCCAATGTCAGTACCGAAGAAGGTGGTGCAATATATAATAACAGTAAATATCTTATAATTGGTACAGAAACAGATAAAGGAACAATATCTTTTCGTCTTAATAGGGCAGGAACAGCCGGCGGAGCAATATATAATTGTGATAATGCCGGAACTGAAATTGGCCAATATATAAACTTTTCAACAAATACGGCAAAGACTTTTGGCGGAGCGATTTATAACGGGCAGAATGGTAAAGTTGAAATCGATAATTATTCGAAATTTATTGATAATTCTTCCGGGAGTATGGGTGGAGCAATATACAATAAAGGAAATATGAGCATAGGTGCGTTCACAAATTTTCAAGGAAACCAAACAAGGTATTCCGGTGGAGCGATACATAATACTACAGGTAAACTTACAATTAGCAGCTATACGATTTTTAGTTTAAATAAGAGTACAGATACGAGTAATGGTAAAGGCGGAGCAATATATAATTATAATGGTTCTGTTACTCTTGATAGTTCTATAGAATTTAATGAAAATACTGCACGAGAAGGCGGAGCAATATATAATACTAACGGCGGGAAATTTAATATTGGTTCTTCAGTTGAATTTTCTTCTAACACAGCAGGTACTGCCGGCGGAGCGATATATAATCATGCTTCTTCAACGTCTACTTTCACAATAGGTAATGATGCAAGTTTTTATAATAATAAGGCATCCGTAAATAACTCCGGAGGAGCAATATATAATTATGATTCTAAAATGGAAATAGGTAATAGGGCTGTTTTTGAAGATAATAGTGCCGGATATGGCGGTGCAATTGCACATGGAGACAGAGATAATGTATCAGCAATGATAATAGGAGACAGTTCACGATTTATAAATAATACTGCAGCAAGTAGAGGCGGCGCTATAAGTTCAGATACAAATGATACATTTATACTTGGTAAAAATGCAGATTTTACAAATAATTCCGCAGGTGATTACGGCGGTGCAATAGAAAACGGAGGAAATTTTATTGTAGGTGACGGAGTAGAATTTTTTTCTAATACAGCTACAAATAAATCCGGAGGAGCAATAGCTAATTTCGGTGGTGCTTTTATGGTTGGAACAGATGCAAATTTTAACGAAAATACTGCCAAAGAAAGCGGCGGTGCAATACATAACGACAAATTTCTTGATACAAACGGAACAATTTATATCGAGTCCCGGTCAAAATTTGTGAAAAATTCTACAGAAGGAGACGGTGGTGCTATTTATAATTATGGAGGAGAAGTAATATTGGATGGCGGTTCATCTTTTTTTGAAAATATTGCGAACCAAAATGGCGGAGCAATTTATAACAAAAAAGGCGGTGAAGTAAATATCGGAATAGATTCAAACCTTCGTGTGTTTTTTTCAACAAACACGGCAAAGGGTTCAGGCGGAGCAATTTATAACGAAAATGACGGTGAAGTTAATATTGGAAAAAGTTCAAAGTTTATTGATAATTCAACTGAGAGTAGAGGGGGAGCAATATATAATGATGGATATATGAGTGTTGATGAGAATGCAGAATTCCTGGGAAATAAAACGAAGTATTATGGCGGAGCAATATGTAATTCAGGAGAACTTATAATTGAATTATATACAAGTTTTAATTCAAATAAGTGTACAGACACGAGAAATGGCAGAGGCGGTGCAATATACAATAATAACGGTTCTGTTACACTTGGTAAATCTGTTATGTTTAATGAAAATTCTGCTGTAGAAGGTGGTGCAATATATAATACTAATGCCGGAACACTTAATCTTGGTGACCAAGTTAAGTTTTATTCTAACACATCAAGTAATGGCGGTGGAGCAATTTATAATCATTCTTCTTCAACAGACATATCTGTAATAGGTAGTAATGCGGCTTTTAATAACAATAAGGCATCCGAGAATAACAGCGGCGGTGCAATATATAACTATGATTGTAAAATGAAAATAGGTACTAATGCTGTTTTTGACGGTAATACAGCCGGAGAAGGCGGTGCAATTAAACATGCGGACAGAGATAATATATCAACAATGGAGATAAATGCCGGAGCAAGCTTTACAAACAATGCAGCAAAAAGCAGAGGCGGTGCTATACATTCCGATACCGACGATAGTTTTACACTCGGAGAGAATGTTTCTTTTATGAAAAATTCAGCAGGTGATTACGGCGGAGCAATATCAATTACGAATGGTGGTTTTGGTATCGGTAGAGATGTGAAGTTTTCTTCGAATGTGGTAAGTAATGGTTCCGGTGGCGCAATAGCAAATTTTGCCGGAGATCTTGTAATTTCATATTCTGCAAATTTTTATGGGAATATTGCTAAAGAAAAAGGTGGGGCAATATATAACGACAGTTTTTCAAATACATATGGAAAAATCACTATCGCATCTAATGCTATATTTTCTTCTAATGTTGCAACAAACGGTAAAGGTGGAGCAATATATAATACAGGTTCCATTATATTAGAGAATAATGGAAAATTTATAAATAATTTGTCCGAAGATGGCGGTGGAGCAATATATAATGATAATACAGGAACAATTAGGATAGATAAAAATGTAATGTTTACCGGTAACGCATCAAATTTTGCCGGAGCAATTGAGAATAATGGAACAATAACCTTTACCGATGGAGCAATATTTAGAGACAACACTTCAGAAATTGGTGAGGCCGGAGCAATTTTAAATAACGGCACTTTGAATTTTGTAGCGGATACATGCTATGTGGAATTTACCGGAAACACGAGCGGCGGTGATCCGATTGCAATATGCAGTGATGGTGGAACAACAAACTTGTGGGTCAGTGAAAAGACATATATGATGTTTAATGATAAAATAGAAGGAGATGATTTAAGTGTAATAAATATAAATCAATCATCCGGAACACTTCCCACAAATGGTATAATAAATTTGAATGCAGATATGAGCGGATATAAAGGAACCGTGAATTTTTATAATGGAACAATAGAATTAAAATCAGCTGGAAAATGGTTCGGTGGAGATTTGACAGTTTCGAATTCACCTGTAATAAATATGGCAAACGATGTTATTTCCGAACACAATTTTAATAATTTAACAATAAATAATAGTTTGAATTTGAATGTTGATGCCGATTTGGCAAATGGTGAAATGGATACAATATCTGCATCAAATTTTGGAAATTCTTCCGGGAAAATAAAAGTAAAGGGAATAAATATATTAAGTGATATTGATAAAAATGAAATGGTAGAAATAGCATTTGCAGATGATGTATTAAAAAGAAAAGTTGAATCTGTAAATAAAGCGAGTTCAGTATTGTATAATTATAGAGTTAAATACGATGAAAATACAGGATATTTTAGATTTATAAATGGGGCTTCAACAAAAAATATGGGAACCGCAGCAAGTGCAGTATCAGCAAGTGCAGGCGGTGCGGCAACACAATCTTTGGTGGCAAACCAAGTATTTGCAAGTATGGACGGAAAAGTGTCAAGCAGTAAAAAAGCAAGTATAGATCCTTCCAATTTATATGTTTCCGCAGGAGACCAAGTGTTTGATAACAGTGGAAAAATAGAAAGAGGGTTATGGTTAAAACCGTTTATGTCACAAGAAACGGTAAAAATCGGTGATGCCGATGTAGATAATAATTTGTACGGAACACTTGCCGGAATAGATTTTCCGTTAGGACAAGATAAACAAGTATCATTTTATTTAGGATATGCGGGAAGCAAACAGGAAGTAGAAGATGTAAAATCCAATCAAACCGGATATGTATTGGGTGCAACCGGAATGATGATAAAAGATAATTGGTATACGGGATTAACGGCAAATGTAATGTTTAATAAAGCATCAATAGATACTGATTTCGGAACAGATGATGTAGATATGAATATGTTTAGTATCGGTGCAAAAGCAGGATATAATTTTAACATAAGTGATAATTTTGTATTGGAACCTAACTTAACATTGGTATACGGAGTAGTAAACAGTCAAGAATATGAAACATCGCAGGGAGCTCAAATAGATAGCCAAAGTGTAAATAATATATCGGTAGAACCGCAAGTAAAAGCGAAATTTGAAATCGGAAACGGATGGCAACCGTATGGACTTTTGGGATATTCGGCAAATTTAGGCAGTAAACCGACGGTAAAAGCTGAAGGTGTAGAACTAGAACTTGACAGTATAGACGGTTATGTAGAATACGGAGCAGGTGTAAATAAAGATTTCATCGGAACGGTATGGAGTTGTTATGCGCAGGTTACCGGCAGAAGCGGTGGAAGAAACGGATTTTCAGGAAACTTGGGTATCAAATACAAATTTTAACGACTTATAGCGACCGAAATATTTTAGCTACAACTTTGAAACGCAAGAGTTTATGTACCCCTTACGGGTTTGTACACCGCACTCTTGCGTTTTTTCTTTGTATCTAAAACCTTTCTAGTCTTGTCAAAAAATGCAATTGATATTTTTGCATTTTTTGAAATGTATGCATTTGCGAGTTTCTTCTTTTCGTCACAAACTTTGCAGTTTTTTCTCTGTCCTTACATTCTGTGGTAAACGCTTTATTAACCTAAAATCTTAAGGCCTTAAACGACAACGAACTTTAAATCCTTAAAACATTCAACCATTCAACAAACTTGTCATCCCGCACTTGATGCGGGATCTCGTTGTTATCATTAAACCATAAACCACAAACTATAAACTAAAAATTATCGTCGATAATTTTTGTAGTTGACAAAAAAAATTTTTTGTTATACAATTAAAGCACAACAATACAGCAACAAACTTTTAGCAAGGGTGCTAAAAAGACAAAAATCTTTTTAGCACTCTTTTTTTATTTTAATATTAGATTTTTTGTAAAACAAAAAACATGTAGTCTTTAAGGAAATTAAATGAATTTAAGCTTTTATAAGTTAACAGCAGCGGGAAACGATTTCGTTTTAATAGATAACAGAGAAAACATTGTTCCTGAAAATATACATTCAAAACTTGCCGCAAAACTTTGCGACAGAAGATATTCTATAGGCGGAGACGGACTTATCCTTTTGGAAAAGTCTTCAAAAGCCGATTTTAGAATGAGATATTATAATTCGGACGGATCTTTTGCAAGTATGTGCGGTAACGGCGGAAGATCAATTGCAATGTTTGCTTATAAGTTAGGTATTGCAGGCAAAAACATGAAATTTGAAACAGATGCAGGCTTGGTTACGGCAGAAATAAAAAGTGACACTGTTGTAAAACTTGCATTGTATAATCCGAAAGATTTGGCTCTTAACGAAGAAATTGATGTTGAAGGAAATATTTGGACGATTCATTCTTTAAATACGGGTGTTCCTCATGCAGTAGTTTATGTTGACGATATAGAAAAAGTAAGTGTTCAAAAGTATGGAAACATTATAAGGTTTCATAAACATTTTGAACCTGCAGGAACAAATGTAAATTTTGTTAAAGTGGATAAAGATAACACAATACTTGTAAGAACTTATGAAAGAGGTGTGGAAGGAGAAACTTTAGCTTGCGGAACTGGAGTAACTGCATCGTCTATAATTTCCGTTTTGTTAAACAAAGTTAAATCACCGGTACATGTAATTACAAGAGGTAAAGATAACCTTTATGTAAGTTGTAAAACAGAAGGACAAAATATTTCTGAAGTATATTTGGAAGGACCGGCAGTCGTTGCATTTACCGGAGAAGCAGAGGTATAGATGGATAGATGTATAGATGTATGGAAACGACAAAGGCACAAGAGTTTGTGTCATCCCGTACTTGATACGGGATCTCGCAGTTGTTTTTAAACTATAATGAGGAATAAAAATGAAGATTGAAACGAGTGAAAAATTAAAGAAGTTGCCACCGTATCTTTTTATAGAAATAGACAGAAAGAAAAAAGAAGCAATAGAGAGAGGTGCAGATATAATATCGTTGGGTGTCGGTGATCCTGATATGCCTACACCAAAGCATATTGTTGAAGCAGGGCAAAAAGCATTGGCAAAACCGCAAAACCATCAGTATCCGTTCGGTGCAGGTATGCTTTCTTTCAGAAAAGCGGTCGCAGGTTGGTATAAGAAGAAATTTAACGTAGATTTGAACCCTGACAATGAAGTTTGTGCTTTGATAGGTTCAAAAGAAGGTATAGGACACATGCATTTGGCTTTTGTTAACCCGGGTGATGTAGTTTTAATTCCCGAGCCGGGATACCCCGTTTATAACACGGGAACAATATTTACCGATGGTATCCCCTATTTTATGCCTTTGCTTGAAAAAAACGGCTTTTTGCCCGATTTAGATGCAATTCCTGAAGATGTTGCTAAAAAAGCAAAGATAATATTTGTTAATTATCCCAACAACCCTACGGCAGCAATTGCACCTAAAGAATTTTATGTTAAACTTATACAATTTGCCAAAAAGTATAACATTATAGTTGCTTATGATAATGCATATTCCGAAATTTATTATGATGACAACGAAAAACCTATGAGTTTTTTGGAATTTGAAGGAGCAAAAGAAGTCGGTGTGGAATTTCATTCGTTATCAAAAACTTGCAATATGACCGGTTGGAGATTAGGTTGGGTTTGCGGTAACAAAGATATTGTTGCAGCAATTGCAAAAGTAAAAGATAATTATGATTCCGGAGTTTTTCAAGCAGTACAGGAAGCCGGAATTACGGCATTAACAAGTTCACAAGAATGTGTAGAAGAAATGAGAAAAATGTATAAAGCAAGAAGAGATGCTTTGTGTGATGGATTAAATGCGCTCGGTTGGAACGTAACAAAACCGAAAGCATCATTTTATGTTTGGGCAAAAGTGCCAAAAGGATATAAATCGTCTGAAGTGGTTTCAAAACTTTTGGATGAATGTGCAATAGTTTGTACTCCCGGTAACGGTATGGGAAAAAGCGGTGAAGGGTATGTCAGATTTGCATTGACGGTCCCGGTTCCGAGAATTAAGGAAGCACTAGCAAGAATAAAAAATTGCAAGTTTTAGAAAATTAGAAGAACAGAATTAAAGCAGTAAAACTAAATAAGAGTTAAGCAAAGGTGCTTAAAGATTCAACTGTAATCTTTAAGCACCTTTTTTATTAAGTAAATTTAAATAGATAAATAAGTATTTAGCAAAGAGGCTAATGAGATTTTAAAATCTTTTTAGCCTCTTTTTCTTTGAAAATATAAAATTTTGCGAAGCAAAAAAAATACTTTATAGCCGTTAAAGGCTTTGATTTTTCAGCTGAAGCAAAGAATTTGCAGACTGTAGTGTGCTGAAGTAATAGCGGAGTGACCGGCACATGAAGGATGCAAATTCGAAGCTGTAAGCAAAAAGGCAAAGCCGACTGCTATAAAAAAAGGAGAAAAAAATGTATACAAAACAAGACATTATCAAAATTGTTAAGGAGCAGGATGTACAGTTTATAAGGTTGCAGTTCACCGATATTTTCGGTCAATTAAAAAATGTTGCAATAACGGCAAGCCAAATAGAAAAAGCTTTAGACAACAAATGTATGCTTGACGGTTCTTCAATTGAAGGTTTTACAAGAATTGAAGAAAGTGATATGTATCTTTATCCGGATCCGGACACATTTGTAATTTTCCCTTGGAGACCGCAAACAGGTAAAGTTGCAAGATTAATCTGCGATATTTATAAGCCCGACGGAAAACCTTTTGAAGGTTGCCCGAGAAATATTTTAAAAAGAAATTTAAAAGCAGCGGCAAAACTCGGATACACATTTAATGTCGGTCCCGAACTTGAATTCTTTTTATTCCATACCGACGAAAAAGGTAAACCTACAACAGTAACACACGATGATGCTGGATACTTTGATTTGGCACCTATAGATTTAGGTGAAAGTGTAAGAAGAGATATGTGCTTAACTCTTGAACAAATGGGATTTGAAATTGAAGCTTCTCACCATGAAGTTGCAAGAGGACAACACGAAATAGATTTTAAATATGCGGAAGCACTTAAAACTGCAGATAATATCAATACATTTAAGTTGGTAGCAAAAACAATAGCACAAAAACACGGACTTCATGCAACATTTATGCCTAAACCTATTTTCGGTATAAACGGTTCGGGTATGCATACAAACCAGTCATTGTTTAAAGACGGTAAAAATGCATTTTATGATCCTAAAGATTCAATAGGCCTTTCAAAAACAGCATACAGTTACATTGCAGGTATAATGAAACATATAAAATCAATGGCTGCAATATCCAACCCGCTTGTAAATTCTTATAAGAGATTGGTTCCAGGATATGAAGCTCCAGTATATATTGCATGGTCTGCAAGTAACAGAAGTCCGTTGATAAGAATACCTGCTGCAAGAGGAGCATCTACAAGAATAGAGTTAAGATGTCCGGATCCGGCAGCAAATCCGTATTTCTTGCTTTCCGCATGTTTGGCTGCAGGTCTTGACGGAATAAAGAATAAACTTAAAGTAAAACATTCTACCGATAAGAACATATTCAAGATGACAAAAGAAGAAAGAGATGCTGCGGGAATAGAAAATTTACCGCATAACTTAATAAATGCGGTAAGAGCAATGCAAAAGAGCGATTTAATGAAACAGACTTTAGGTGAATATTCGTTCAACCTTTATACACAGGCAAAGACTGAAGAATGGGATAATTACAGAACGAAAGTTCATCAATGGGAAATAGACGAATACTTAGTGAACTATTAACTGAAGTTGATAGTTTACAATTAGTAATTATAAATTAGCAATTAGAAATTAATGCGTTTTTGCGAAACAAAAATACAATAAAAATCGCAAAGCGATTTCCAAGACTGAAAGGTTTTAAACGAGACAAAAGAGTTTTCGAGCCGAAGTGTATAAAGTTGGTGAAACATACATGAGGTTCGAAAACTCAAGGTCGCAGTAAAAATATTTCGGTCGATATAGGTTGCAAAGGAGCAAGCATGAAAGAAGGTCAAGTAAGAATACCGGCAGGATGTGCAATAAGCGGTATCATAGATAAAAAAGGTAACAGATTTAACGGAACAGATATTATTAAATCAATTGCATTGATGCATGAAAGATCTAACGGTCTAGGCGGCGGATTTGCAGGATACGGAATATATCCTCAATATAAAGATTTTTTCGCTTTACACATTTTTTATGATAACAATCAAATAAAAGCTAAAACGGAAGAATTTTTAAACGAACACTTTGAAATAGAAAGTGCGGGAAATATTCCTACAAGAAAAGTTCCGTCGATAAAAAACAAACCTTTAATATGGAGATATTTTGTTCTGCCCAGAATTTATAAAGTCAGAAACTTAAATATGGACGAAGACGAATTTACCGCCAGATGTGTAATAAGAATAAATAAAGAGTTCGGCGGTGCTTATGTATTTTCAAGCGGTAAAAATATGGGCGCATTTAAAGGTGTAGGTTACCCGGAAGATATAGGGAATTTTTATATGCTTGAAAATTATGAAGGTTATATTTGGACAGCACACGGAAGATTTCCTACAAACACTCCCGGATGGTGGGGAGGAGCTCATCCTTTCACTATGCTTGACTGGTCTATAGTTCATAACGGAGAAATATCTTCTTATGATGCCAACAGAAGATTTGTGGAAATGTTCGGATACAATTGTTCTCTTCAAACAGATACGGAAGTAATAACATATTTGCTTGATTTGCTCGTCAGGAAGCATAAACTCCCTATGGAAAAAGCTTTACAGGTGTTGGTAGCACCTTTTTGGAAAGATATTGAAAATGAAAATCCTAAAAAAGCACAAGAGTTAAAAGCGTTAAGAACGGTATATTCATCCGCTCTTATAAACGGTCCTTTCTCTATCCTTATAGGATACGAAGACGGACTTATAGCATTAAACGACAGAATAAAATTAAGATCAATGGTAAGTGCAACAAAAGGAAGTAAAGTATATTTTGCAAGTGAAGAAAGCGCAATAAGAGTAATTTGCCCGGAACCTGAAAACATTTATCATCCGAAAGGCGGAGAACCGGTAATCGTTAAGTTGGAGGCAAGACAATGAGTTTAAATTTAGTATCGGACAGATTTGAAGTTTTAAGAGATAATACAAAATGTATCAGGTGCAAAGTTTGTGTAAAACAATGTTCCAACGAAGTTCATATATTTGATGAAGAAGATAATATTGTTTTGTCTAACGATTCAAAATGTGTATGTTGTCACAGATGTGTTGCAATGTGCCCGACAAAAGCAATTAAAATAAGAAAGAACACATTAGAGTTTAAAGAAAATGCTAACTGGACAGGCACGGCAATAGACGAAATTTACAGACAGGCACAAACGGGCGGTATGCTGTTATCCAGTATGGGAAATCCTAAACCGTTTCCTATTTATTGGGACAAGATATTGTTAAATGCAAGCCAGGTAACAAACCCGTCCATAGATCCTTTAAGAGAACCTATGGAAACAAAAGTTATGATAGGTAGAAAACCGGACAAAATAGAGTACGATAAAAACGGTAATATGATAACAAAAATTCCGCCGCAAATAGAGTTAAATATGCCGATAATGTTTTCTGCAATGAGTTACGGTTCAATATCGAAAAATGCTCATGAAGCTCTTGCAAGAGCCGCAGAAAAGTTGGGAATACTTTATAATACCGGTGAAGGCGGACTTCACAAAGATTTTTATAAGTACGGTAAAAATACTACCGTTCAGGTTGCTTCAGGTAGATTCGGAGTTCATTTGGACTATTTGAATGCAGGTGCGGCAATAGAAATTAAAATCGGACAAGGTGCAAAACCCGGAATAGGTGGACATTTGCCGGGAATAAAAGTAGGTCCCGATGTTTCGGCAACAAGAATGATACCGGAAGGTTCAGATGCAATATCACCTGCACCGCACCACGATATATATTCAATAGAAGATTTAAGACAATTAATCCTTTCTTTAAAAGAAAGTACAAATTATACAAAGCCCGTTTTTGTTAAAATTGCTGCGGTTCATAACGTTTCAGCCATTGCATCGGGTATTGCAAGAGCAGGAGCGGATGCTATTGTTATAGACGGTTTCAGGGGCGGAACGGGAGCAGCCCCTACAAGAGTCAGAGATAATGTGGGAATACCTATAGAACTTGCATTGGCAAGTGTGGATCAAAGATTAAGAGATGAAGGTATAAGAAACCATATTTCCGTTATATGTGCAGGTTCAATAAGAAACAGCGCGGATATAGTAAAGGCTATAGCTTTAGGTGCGGATGCCGTATATATTGCTTCCGCGGCATTAATTGCTATGGGGTGCCACATGTGTCAAAGTTGTTCTACCGGTAAATGTAATTGGGGTATAGCAACACAAAATCCCGAACTTGTAAAGAGATTAAATCCCGATATTGCTTATGAAAGATTAATAAATTTACTTACTGCGTGGAACAACGAAATAAAAGAAATGTTGGGCGGAATGGGAATAAATGCAATAGACAGTTTAAGAGGTAACAGATTAATGTTAAGAGGAGTAGGTCTTAACCTTAAAGAATTGGAAATACTCGGAATAAAACATGCAGGAGAATAATAAAAGAAATGAAAAAAGTTTATGCTTTTGAAAAAAATTGTTTAGGGTGCGGGTTGTGCGAAGTTTATTGCAGAACAGCACATTCAAAATCAAAAGATATCATAAAAACATATAAAAAAGAAAATGTTGATTCTGCAATAACTATTGAAGAGATAGAAAAGAACGGAGTAAAAACTTTTTTTGCTCTTCAGTGCAGACATTGTGCAGAACCGAAATGTGTACAGGCATGTATTTCTGGTGCGATGTATAAAGATGAAAACGGTATAGTCAGAAACATAAAAGAAAAATGTGTAGGGTGTCAGTCGTGTATAATGGCTTGTCCGTTCGGTGCAATAAAAATGTCGGTATCGGGAACAGTTATTTCAAAATGTGATTTGTGTACGGAAAACGGAAACGAACCTGCTTGTGCAAAGAATTGTCCCAACGGTGCCCTAAAGTTTATGGATTTGGAAGAGAAGAAGTAAGTTGTTCTTTTTTTGGTCATTGCGAGACAATGAAATTGTCGTGGCAATCTATAAATAATGTTCTTGTAAAATGAAAATTTTAAAAACTAATTTGGTCGATATAGGAGTAGTAAATGAATTATGTAATAATCGGAAACAGCTGTGCGGGAACAAGTTGCGCTGCCGAAATCAGAAACATCGATAAAAAAGGCAATATAACAATATTGTCGGAAGAAAACTTTCCTGCTTACGGAAGACCGTTAATTTCTTATTTCCTGCAGGGAAAACAGACTTTGGAAATAATAAAGTATAAAAAAGACGATTTTTATACAAAAAACAAAATAACGGTTAAATTAAATTCTAAAGTAGAAAGTATAAACACAACAAAGAAAGAAGTTGTTTGTGTAAACAAAGAAACTTATAAATACGATAAACTTCTTATTGCGACGGGAAGTGTTCCTTTTGTTCCGCCTGTAAACGGAATAGAAAAACATAAAAATGTTTATACTTTTTTAAATATTGAATCTGTTCGAAATATACAAAAAGTTGTTAATAAAAATTCAGATGTGGTTATTATCGGTGCGGGACTGATAGGTTTAAAAGCAGCTGAAGCATTGGCAGAACAAGTTAAATCCGTTAAAGTTTGTGATATGGCAGACAGAGTTATGGCTTCCGTGTTGGATAAAAATACGGCATCTGTTATTCAAAACCATATAGAAAAACATAATGTTACTTTTTACCTTTCAAATACGGCAAAAGAAGTTAAAGAAAATTCCGTAATACTTGCCGACGGGACAGAATTAAATTCTGATGTTTTGATAATGGCGGTAGGTGTAAGACCTAATATTTCTATTGCAAAAGATATAAACATAAAAATAAACAGAGGTATTGTTGTAGATAAATATATGCAAACATCTATAAAAGATATTTATGCTGCAGGTGATTGTGTAGAAAGTTTTGATGTTTTGTCGGAACAAAACAAGATTCTTGCTTTATGGCCGAATGCTTTTGTTCAAGGTAAACTTGCCGGTTCTAATATGGCTGGAGTAACAAAAGAATTTACAGGTGCTTTTCCCTTAAATGCTATAGGATTTTTCGGACTACATTTAATTTCTGCAGGTATTGTTGATACAAAACAGGACGGATATAAAGTTTATATCCAAAAAGATGATAATAAAAATTTATTAAAAAAACTCGTAATAAAAGATGATAAACTTGAAGGATTTGTTTTTATAAATACAAACGAGAGAGCGGGAATATACACTTCTTTAATTAATGATAAAACACCTTTAAGCAGTTTAAATTACGATATAACAAAACAAAATATAGGATTAAATGTTTTTTCTAAAGATATAAGAGAAAATAAGATATTCGGAGGGATATAAAATGAAGCAGATAGATTTAGAGGTTAATAACAAGTTAGCCGAAGATTTGAATAAAGAAATAAGACAATTTGCTTTAAATTACGACGAAATAAATCTTCACGGTGTATGCGGACAAAGATATATCGGGTGTGGAATAGATCACGACATTAAAATAAATATAGATGGTGTTCCCGGTAACGATTTGGGGGCATATATGGCAGGTCCCGAACTTGAAGTGTTTTCAAATGCTCAGGATGCTATCGGCAACACAATGAACAAAGGAAGAATTATTGTGCACGGAAGTTGCGGAGATACTACAGGTTATGCAATGAGAGGCGGAGAAATATTTGTTAAAGACAGTGTAGGGTATAGAGTAGGTATTCATATGAAAGAATATCTCGATATGAAACCGGTAATAGTTATAGGATCATCCGCAGGTGATTTCTTGGGTGAGTATATGGCCGGAGGAATAATAATATTGCTCGGTATAGGAATAACAAAAGCGGAAAACTTGACGGGAAAATATCTTGGTACCGGAATGCATGGCGGAGTAATGTATATTAACGGTTCCATACCTAAAAAAAATATGGGAAAAGAAATAAAAAAAGTTGAAATGAACGACGAGGATAAGAAAATATTGAATAAATATATAAAACAGTATAAGAAATATTTTAATTATACAAAAGCAATAAATATTGATAATTTTTCGAAATATATTGCTGCGGATAAGAATCCGTACCACCTATTATATACGAAAAATTAAAAATTTTTGAGCGAAACGGATGTATTAAAGATTTAAAACATAAGGGCAAAGAAGTCCGAAAGAAAAATCTTTCGGGCTTCTTTCTGTTTTAAAAAAATAAAAATAAAAAAAAGGAGGGAGAAAATGAGAAAGTTGTTAATTAGTATGTTCTTTCTTTTAATTTCTTTGTTTGTGTTTACTCCCGTATATGCACAGGAAGTTGAACAAGAAACACAAGAAGTTGCAGTTCAGGAAGTAAATAATATCAGTGGTGCGGATACTGCATTTATAATTATTTGTGCCGCTCTTGTTATGATAATGACACCGGGAGTAGCACTATTTTACGGCGGTATGGTAAGAAGAAAAAATGTTTTAGGTACATTAATGCAAAGTTTTGTTGTTTTAGGTATTGCAACGGTAATTTGGCTTGTTTACGGATACAGTTTGGCTTTCGGTCCTGATATAGGTCATGTAATAGGCAGTTTAAAGTGGGCATTTCTTGACGGAGTAGGTTTTGAACCGGATCCGACATATTCATCAACAATACCACATCAGTTATTTATGGCTTTTCAAATGATGTTTGCAATTTTAACACCTGCTCTTATTACAGGTGCATTTGCGGAAAGGTTTAAGTTTAAATCTTTTATATTGTTTATAGTTATTTGGCTTACAATAGTTTATTGCCCTATAGCACATTGGGTTTGGGGACAAGACGGATGGATAAAAAATCTAGGAGGACTCGATTTTGCGGGCGGGCTTGTAGTTCATATTGCTTCCGGAACATCTGCATTTGCTGCAATACTTATAATGGGTATAAGAAGAGGATATCATCACGAAGCTATGCCTCCGCACAATTTACCGTTGACATTTATAGGAGCGGCAATATTGTGGATAGGTTGGTTCGGATTTAATGCAGGAAGTGCATTAGCTGCATCCGGACTTGCAGTTTCTGCATTTGTTGTTACTCACATTGCGGCAGGTGCGGCACTGATTTCATGGTCTTTAAGTGAATGGATATACAGAGGTAAACCGACGGTTTTAGGTTCGATATCAGGTGCTGTTGCCGGACTTGTTGCCATTACACCTGCGGCAGGTTTTGTTACTCCTGTTTCTGCTTTGTTTATAGGTTTGGCAGGAGGAGCAATATGCTTTTTTGCCGTAAACTTAAAGGAAAGATTCGGTTACGACGATTCTTTGGATGTTATCGGTGTCCACGGCGTAGGCGGAATTGCAGGAGCTTTACTTACCGGTATCTTTGCAACAACATTGGTTAATCCCGACGGTGCAGACGGCGGAGTAACACTTTTAAAAATTCAAGTAATAAGTGTTATTGCAACGATAGTTTATGCTTTTGTTGTATCGTTTATTATATTAAAGATTATAGACAAGACTATGGGATTAAGGGTATCCGACAGAGAAGAATTGGAAGGTCTTGATTTGTCGCAACACGGTGAAAGCGGATACCGATTTTAACAGCAGGTTATAAGGTGATAAGGTTATAGGATTATAAGTTTAACGACAAAAAACGATGATGTATAGAAGATTAGAGATATGGATGTATGGGAAAAAACAAATAGTAAAAAAACATGTCAAAAATCACAAAGCAATTTTTACCGCTTAGTAGTTAAGACCACAGAGTTTGAAACGAACCGAAGTATTTGGCGAGTGCGGTGTACAAAAAGAAAGTGGTAACGAATTGGTACATAAGGGAGTCAAATACAAAGGTGTAGTTCAAAATATGTGATCGCAATAAAAAAGAAAACAGAAGGGAGGAAAAAATGAAAAAAATCTGTGCAATAGTAAAACCTTACATTGTTGAAGATATTAAAAATGCTCTTACGGAAATAGGAGTGAACGGTTTAACCAAATCCAATGTTGAGGGGTTCGGAAAACAGGGCGGACATAAAGAAATTTACAGAAGTAAAGAATATAGTGTAAATTTTATCATGAAAGCAAAAATAGAAGTTATTGTTAAAGATGATATGGTTGATAAAGTTATAGATGTTATAATCAAAAAAGCAAGAACAGGTGAGATCGGCGACGGGAAAATATTTGTTTATCCCGTAGAAAGGGTAATTCGTATCAGAACCGGTGAAGAAGGTGAATCCGCTATATAGCGGTTTACCGCTTAGCCGTTAAGACCGCAGATATTAAAACGAAACGAAGTATTTGGTGACTGCGGTGTACAAAAAGAAAGCGGTAGCGGTTGGTACATAAGGGAGCCAAATACAAAGGTGCAGTTTAAAATATGCGGTCATCATTTCTTTGGAGGAAAAAGATATGTGTGGAATATTCGGAATAGAAAACAACGAAACAGCCTCAATGTTTACATTTGTAGGTCTTTTAACATTACAGCATAGAGGAGAAGAGTCTGCAGGAATAACATCTAACAATGACGGCATAAACTACATTACACATAAATCTATGGGACTTGTATCACAAATATTTAAAGAAAAAATATTAAATACATTAACCGGTAAAGTTTGTATAGGTCATGTAAGATATTCCACTCATTCCGAAAGTACATTATTAAATGCTCAACCTTTTGTTTTTAATTGTATTCATGGTAACATTGCCGTTGCTCATAACGGAAACATCACAAATTGTGAAACAATAAAAAAAGAACTTGCACAAAGCGGTTCAATTTTTAACCATACATCCGATACCGAAATAGTTGCACATTTAGTTGCAAAAAGTAAGGGCTTTTCCGCAGGAGACCTTATAAAAAATTCGGTATCAAAGTTGGAAGGAGCGTACTCGTTAATATTTATTATCGGTAATAAACTTGTAGGTGTCAGAGATCCGTTTGGTTTCAGGCCTCTTGTTTTGGGAAAGAACGGAGATTCTTATATACTTGCATCGGAAACATCGGCAATAGATGCTGCAGGGGGAAGTTTTATAAGAAATGTTAATCCGGGTGAAGTTATTGTAATGGAAAACGGTAAAATTACAGAAGATATTTATCTTGATAAAAAAGAGAAAGAAAAATTTTGTATTTTTGAACAAGTATATTTTTCAAGACCGGACAGTGTGTTATGTAACAAAAGTGTTAAAAATGCACGTGTGCAAATGGGAAAATATCTTGCAAAACAAATGAAAGATATAAAAGCGGATATTGTTGTTCCTGTTCCCGACACGGGAATATTTTCGGCACAAGGTTTTTCCGAAGAGTCCGGAATAAAATTTCAAACCGGTTTTATAAGAAACCATTATGTAGGCAGAAGTTTTATAAAACCGTCACAAAAAATGAGAGAAGTAACGGCAAGATTAAAATTATTTCCTATAAAAGATGTTATTGACGGTAAAAGAATTGTTCTTATAGACGATTCGTTGGTAAGGGGAACAACGGCACAAAAAATTGTTAAAATTTTAAGAGATGTAGGAGCAAAAGAAATTCATTTTACATTGTCCTGCCCGCCGGTGATATCGCCTTGTTTTTATGGTATAGATACACCAAACAAAGATAAACTTATTTCTGCAATGAAAAGTAACGAAGAAATAAAAGAATTTTTAAATGTTGACAGTTTAACATTCCTTGATATTAACAATATGAAAAAAGCTTGTTGTACCGATGAACATGATACTACTAAATTTTGTTGTGCCTGTTTTGACGGGATATATCCTTCTAAAATTACTGACAAGTAATTTTAGATACACTTTAATGGCGACCTTAATATTTTGGTTATAATTTTGCAACTAACTCAATCGAGTATGCCCTTACGGGATCCATATACACTTCATTCGTTAGTTGCTT
>ODAJ012192900.1_pt1 | contig 98608 bp, 61 predicted proteins | sample 1539241 | NCBI WGS metagenome assembly ODAJ01 (sample SAMN02144231, study PRJEB22623) | gut metagenome | biome: sheep rumen | host: Ovis aries | place: New Zealand | reverse complement strand
CAGCAGCACCTGCCACGGCCACTGCCGCACCCTTCAGGAATGATCTTCTTTTCATGGCTCTAATTTACAAAATTTGCCGCACCTGGGCAAACTTGACGCGCTAATAAAAAAGCGCCGGCCACGGGGGCCGGCGCTTGGAGGAAGTCTAAATCAGAGTTTAGAGCTTAGGGAAACGTACTTTTGCGATGTGACCCTGAGAGGAGTCTACAAGGTAAACCACAAGGTCGTTGCCGTCTACCAGAGGAAGGACGTCTACGCTGCTGGCCTCAGTGTAACCAGTCACGATAGGATCTTCCACATTGTCAAACACGGCCTTGCTGATAACTTCGGGGGCAAGAGGATTGGTAACGTCGGCAATCCAGAGGTATGAAGGCATACCCCAGCCGTCCCAGGTGTAACCCATCTGCATGATGGCCAGGATCTTCTTGCCGTTCCATGTAACGGTACCCATACCCTGAGGACCGCCAGCCCAGTCACCAACAGCTTCAATGGCCACGTGCCATTCGGATCCGTCGTAGTAGTTCACATTGTAAAGGCCATCGTAGCCGCCATAGAAGAAGCCGTCGGCAACTGCAGGACCTGCAGGGACGAATACGGCACGGTTGGAGAGCCAGAGGTCATCACCAAGTTCAGGGGTAGTGAGCCAGGCGTCGTTATTGATCCTATGGGTAGATTTGTTCCACTCGTTGTAATCGAATACATCGGCGGCGCCATTCTTGATTTCCCAAGCAAGGCCATATGTAAGACCGCCATAGGACTTTACACCGCCATAAATCATAGTGACCACGCCGTTTCCGAAGACATCACCCTTTGCAGCCACCTTATCGGCGCCGCGGGATCCGCTCCAGGCCTCGTTGACCCAAGGAATCAGGCGTACAGCATTCTCCAGCTTGGTATCATTGGCTTTGACGGCATAAACGCTGCCAACTCCACCGTACGGCATAAGCGAGGCAAGAAGGAGGTTGCCGGCATCGTCATTTGCAATGGACTGGACAGGAAGGTCACCAACATTTAGGGTTCCGTTGAATGCACCTGTTGCGGGATCCACGGTGTGAATCTGGGTAGCATCGCATACCAGAAGCTTACCATCGAACATGGCAACGGTTGCGGTTGCATCGTGGATGGGTTCATCGGTATTTTCTACATTGAATTCTGCGGGAAGCTGCGTAATCCAGTCAACCTTGGAATTACCGGCCTGATACACATATAATCTGGTTACATAGTCCTGGAATTCGCCGGTGGGATTTCCTTCATCGTCAAGAGCAGGAACCTGGATTCCGGGAACTGTGAACTTGATATAAGCGTAACGGGCATCATAGCCTCCATTGGGTTCAACAGCAAGAGAGCCCATTCCAGTTTCCTGGTCAAAGGTAACGGGAGCCCAAGGGAAAGCGGCGTCTGCAGCGTCGTAGGTCTTGACAGTGTACTCCTGGTTGGAGATAACCTGGAATTCTACTTTACCGCCTTCAATGCCGATCTCGCTCTCCTGAGGATCTACAATGAAGACCTGGCCCTGCATAATGCCTACACCGGCCTCGGCCTTTCCGGCTTTAATAAGGATACCGCCCACACGGCCATATTCCTCGTCGCCAAGAGACTGGACGACAGCCATTACCTCAATATTCTCACCGGCCTCGCCGCTGGTCTTCTGAAGGGTGATGAATTCATCGGCCTCGGCGGTCCAGGCTGCGTTGGTGGTGAATTTTACGGTAAATTGTTGGGAATCCTTAGTGGGAAGATTCACAATAGCGTCTGAAATAAGGGTAATCTCGTCCTTAACTTCAGGTGTGGGATCGGGTTTCTGCTCCTCTTCTTTCTTGCCTTCGTCCTCTTTCTGCTCGGGAGTGACGGGCTTCTGGCAAGCCCACATTGTTACGGCAGCAGCCGCAAGGATCAAAAAAAGTTTTTTCATAAGCAATTGGTATTAATTATTGGTTAATGAATTGATATAGTCTGTAAAAGTATTCTTGAAAGCAATCCAGTACTCGTACATCCTTATGTGGCAGAGGTCAAACACAAAGTATCCGTCCGCTCCGCCCTTAGTGACAATAGCGTCAAAAGTTTTGGGAATATAGGCGCTCCTTCTGCCTTCAGGCCATCCGTCGGGGTTGCCGATATCAGGGCCTCCGGCAAAAACGGTGTCATTCATTAGGATTGCATCGGCGCGTTTGGCAAAGCCCTCCATAGTCCATTCGGAGGAACCGTAAATACTGGAAACGGAGGCATAGCACCCAAGGAACATGTAGTCGCAGTGGTCGGCGAAGCCGTAGTTGTGGTAGTCGGAATTTGCCCAAGTAGGATAAAGCTTGTGAGTCATGTACCTGGGGCTGGCCCAGTTGACTCCTGAACTATAATAACTTGAGTACCAGGCGCCCACATACACGCCGAATTTGACATCGGGGTTGACTCCGTGAACGGCGTCTGCGGCTTTCTCAATGAAGTCGTGGATAACCTTGCAGCGGAAGGCGAGCCAGCTCTTCTGGTCTTCCCCAAGGGCGGGAAGCGACGTTATGCCGGCCTCGAAGATGGGCCACTTTGCGGGCTCGTGACCAAGATAATCCACAAACTTGCAGCGGGAGACCTCGGAGAAATCGGCCTGAAGCCCGTTGTCGTCGTAGCGGCAGCGGTCCAGGACAATGCCGTCGATGTCGTAGGCGGCAAGTTCCTTGAGAAGGCCGATGACATAATTCTGGACATCGTCGTGGGCCGGATTCATGAACACAGTTCCCCTCACTCCGGGATAATAACTGTACCTGAGGCCATCGGAGGTATTGTCATACGAAGTCCATTCCTCAGGGATGTCTCCGGTGAACACCGGGCCTTCGCTTTCAAGTCCGTAATAACCGCCATAGCCGCATACAAAGGTGTTTATTGCGGCATGGACCCTGAGGCCGGCGGCATGACCGGTGTCGATGAAAGCCTGAAGGTAATCCCAGGTGGCGGTGCGCTCCACAAAACGGTAGCTGGAATTAACCCACGCCGCCAGGCGCCTTGCTTCCGGAGCAATGGAAGATTTCCAAAGCACGGTCCCTTCCGTAGGACGCACGTCCACTATGATATCGGTGAATCCGCATTCGGCCAGCTTGTCCACTTCCTTGCCTATATACGCCTTGTCATTTGCGTAGTAGTAGAAGTTGGCCGAAGCGTCAATCCAGACATAACGTGGCTTGCCCTCAGTGACAACCGGTTCTTCCGGAGTTGGATCGTCTTTTTTATCTTCCTGATTGTCAATCACATCCACGCCCGGGTTCTCCTCTGAAGGAGTCTCGGGCTGGACGGCCGGCGTGCAGTACGCCAGCATGAGGACAAGGAACAGATATGCCGTAAGGCGCTTCATCTTTTACTTAATATAGATGCAATTTCCAACGGAACGTTGCGCACCGTCAGAGGGTATTACAGTTTCAAGGCCGTTTACAAGAAGGCAGGTGGAGCCGCCGCCGTCAAGATTGAGGGCCTCTTTGCAGCCAAAAGCAAGAAGGATGTTGGCAACGTCCTCGGTGGAATAACCGGGAACGCCCTCCGTCATATTCCTGCCCTCGCAGACAAACAGCACCAGAAGGCCGTCTGCAGTGCAGCCAATGGCCGTGCGGGGAGCCCTTCCAAGGCAGTTCACATCTGTTTCGCCGGGAAGGCACTCATAACGCCAAGTGTTCTGGAACTTGCCATCCTTGACAAGGACCGGGCCGGCGCCAATTGCAGTCTTGGCCTCAAATACGCGGCCCTCGCAGGGGAAAGATGCGTCCGGCTGGGCAACGGGCGTGCTGCCATAGCCATTTTGGGCGGGTTCGTCGTAAATCCAGTGATTGTCTTTATCGGCCCAGTAGGTCCAGGAGGCCTCCATTGTGCCGTCTGCGTGACGGATGAAGGCGCCCTTTGTGGGATAATACATCGTGACCCAGTCTTCCGATGCGTAATTGATATTGGGAGACAGGAGTTCACCGTTTTCCACAGCCAGGCTGGCCGAATAATTGGTGCCGCTGTCTACATAGAAATAGCCTCCGTTCATGACCAGCACCGGTGAATCGGATGCATTGTAGACCTCCGTTGGAGTACGGAGGGCGTCCGTGGAACCTGTAAGGAACGGGTCCTTGATTCCCCATACATGGAAATCGTGTTTGGAAAGATCCACGGTGGCTATGTATGCGACGGCGTTTTTCCCCTGAAGCACCTCAGGGGACTTGTACAGCTTGATTCCGTCCGGAAGTGTGCCGAAGGCTCCGTCTGTGACCTCCACAAACGGCTTGTCGTCGGCGTCAGGGTCGTTCCAGGGCCATTCGGAGGGAATTCCGTCACTTTTCTGCTGGCAGGCGCAAGCGGCAGCCAGCGCAAGAGTAATGATATAGAATGTCTTTTTCATCATATTTCAAAGCAGTCTGCCACGTAGGCGCCGATTGCCTGGGCGTGGTGGTCATAGTAATATACAAACAAACGGTATCCGTCGGGGGATGTAACCAAGGCAACATCGCCGGCAGCGCCGAATTCGCCATTTGTGGCGCCCTTCTGGAATATGCCGATGGCATCGTTCTTCAGGAGAGCCGTAACGGCGGTAGGCTCCGTAATCTCAAAGAAGTGCAGACGGGGCTGGATAGACCATTCCGGGAAGTGGCTCACCCCGAAGAGGGCCATGAAACGGCCTCCGTTGAAGGTTCTTACGGCAAGGCAGTTGGGATTGATTGCCCAGTTGCCCATAAGTTCCACCCACGTGTCACGGTCCTTGCTGTCTATGTAGTGGAGGATGTAGCAGTCCTGGCCTCCGTGCGGGACGGAAGGATCCGAGTTACCCTCATAGTAGTCCACGAACCAGCCGTCCTTTTCAGGATTTACGGAAGCCGGGACCACCGTAGCGAAGTTGACGGGAGCAGCACCCCAGCCAAGCCCGAGACCGGCAAAGTCCTTGGTCTTGACTTCTGAGATTACGCCGTCACGGATGAGGATGTAGCACATTGCCGCAGTGGTGGAGTAGCCCACAATTCCTTCGGCGGTGAACACTATCACGGCATCACCGGTAATGTCGCCGATCACCTTCATCCTGTGGCCGATAGGGAATCCCAGAGGATTTGTGAAGGTGTGGAAGAGTGTAGGGGCCGTGCTGGGAGAATCCGTAGTCCAGATATTCACGGTCTGGGACTGCAGGATAGGAACGGTGGAGCCGTCTTCCTTGACGAAATCCATCATTGTGGGAGCATAGTCGCAAAGGAGGATATGCCCGGCGTCGTCGTTGGTGATGCATTCGGCCGAAGCGCCTCCAAGTACCATTTCACCAACCTTGTTGCCGGTGAAAGCGTCCACTACAAACGGAGCCCTTCCGTTGCCGATTCCAACGAGAATCTGGGAGCCGATACCGGCAAGGGATACAAAGCACTTATTGGTGTAGTCGGGGAGACCAACCTGGGTGACGGGATCCACGTTGCAAAGCTGGGCGACGGATTCCGTACGAAGGCCCTGTCCCATGAGCGCGGGAATGCCCTGCTCCACGTTGTAGGTTTTTGTTGTGGTGCCGTTGTGGGCCGTAACCGTGATTTTGGCACCGGTATTCATGCTGTACTTGGTCTTCTCGTTGTAGGCCTTTCCGTTAATGTCAGTAATCTTGGCATGAGGGACGACCTGGGCCAGCACATGGACGGAAGAAAGGTCCGAGAGATAAGGGATAAGGATCTTGCCTTCTTCCTCGTAGATTACGCCGGAAGTCTTGACCTCGTCTACCATAAGGGAAAGGAGAGAGCACTTGGAAGACTTCTCGCGGGTGCCGGTGATGATAATCTTGCGGCTGTTACCGGAAGGATCCGTGAGGGTGAACTCATTCTCTTCCAGAAGGTTCATCACGCCGAGCCTGGGGGAAATCTTCCAGTTGGGCTGGAGTTCGGCCTGGACGCGAAGGTTCATCATGTAGATAAGGGTCTCGTCGTTGGACGATTCCGGATAGAAGTAAGGGATGGGAATCTCGAATCTTTCGGCCTCGGGCTCAGTAACCATGAGGCGGCCAAGCTCTTGTTCGGCGTACATGCCGCTGGGGATGATGGCCGCAATGCTTGTAAGGCCCTGGCGGTTGGCTGTAGGGGCCACGTATTCGGGCTGGTGGCAGGCTGCCGCAAGGAGCGGCAAGACCATAAGTATCAAATATTTTGCTTTCATACTACTTCCACTCATCATATTGTTCAACTAAACCATTGGAACTGAGTTCGCCTTCCGGAATGGGGAAGCGATAAAGACGGGAGGTGAAGCTGCGGTTGGCGTCGTCTATGGTTACATAGGTGTAACGGTAACCGGTCCCCTCCTTTTCTACCTTGAGGCCGTGCTGCTTGTAACCGGAAAGACCTACGGGATAGTTCTCGTGGGCGGTCTCCCAGCGGCGCTGGTCCCAGTAACGCTGGCCTTCAAAGGCAAGTTCCACCTTTCTTTCCTGCACTATCGCATTCCAAAGGGCACTGCCTGATTTGTCGGAGTAAGGCAGGCCTACGCGGGCGCGGATGGCCTTCACTGCGGCATTGGCGCCGGCAGCGTCGCCGGTCTGATAGCAGGCTTCGGCCTTGTTCAGGAGGACTTCGGCATAACGCAGGAAGGTGAAAGGATGTGAGCCGCCGGAAGAAGTCACGTCAAAGGCTTCGTCCACGTTCTTCCTTAGGTAGTAACCGGTAACGGTGCGGCCCTTGGGCTCCTTTTCCGTTTTCCAAGTTGCCCAGCCGTCGGTGCCGTCTACGAAAGGCTCTATTTTCCTGCCTTTCCAGGATGAGCCGTTATACAGGATGGAAGCCTGGAAACGGGGCTCCAGAAGTTCATACGGAGGAGTGTTGGTGGTGGAGCCGTGGAAGGCACTCCAGTCCGGGAAACCGCCTGTTGCGAGCTCATAGCTTTCAACGATTTCCTGGGTGGGAACAGCGTATGCTCCGCCCTTGGAATCTACAACTGCGTAGTCTCCGCCGGGAGTGTAGCTGGCGTCAAAGCCCTGGGTGATGCCCTTGGAGGCGTCGAAGCAGTACTGAAGGATGGCTTCCTTGTTGCCTGCTGCAAGGGATTTGGAGATGCCGTCGGCGTAATTTCCCTCAAGGGCGTAGCCAAGTTCTTCAAGTTTGCCTGCTGCGGATATCACCTTGTCGTAGCGCTTTGCGTAAAGCATTGCGCGGGAGAGGTAACCGTAAGCCATGCCCTTGTCCATGCGGCCCTTGGAGGCTTCGCGTGCGGGGAGGTTGTCGGCGGCAAACTCAAGGTCGGCCTCAATGAAGTCCCATGCCTCTTCTTCGGTGCTGAGCTTTGCGTCCTTTGAAATCTTGGAAAGGTCTTCGTCGTAGATGATTACGTCTTTGTAGCGCTTCACCAGTTCAAAGTACAGGAAGCCTCTCACCAGGCGGATTTCGGCCTCAAGACGCGTTTTGTCTTCATCGCTCATCTGGCCGAATTCCTTGAGGTAGCTGAGGGCCTCGTTGGCCTGGCGGATATTGGTGTACAGGGAGCCCCACTTGCCAAGATAAACGTCGTAGGTCTGGGCCGTGACCGTTGTTCCGCCATAAGAGATGTAAGACGGGATGTAGGCCATGGCGTTGAAGTTATAGGACGTGTACTTGAGTTCGTCGGTGAGAGCCTCCGTAAGTCCCAGCTGGGTGGGATAGGCGTTGTAATTCCAGAAGAAGGTGAACAGGTAGTTCACGGAGTATTCGGCATTGGCGGTATTTTCCCACATGGTGCGGGAAGACACGCTGCTGGTGGGAGTAAGGTCCAGGACACCGCTGCAGGAAACGGTGAGAGCAAGTGTCAGGGCAATAAGTATATTCTTTCTCATAATAACTTTTCCTCCTCCTTTAGAATGTAAGGGTGATGCCGCCCATCACCAGGCGCTGCTGGGGATAATAACCGTTGTTCACGCCCGGGGATTCGGGGTCGATGCCCTCCGGAAGACCGTCTATGGTGAACAGGTTCTGGCCTTCGGCAAAGATACGGAAAGCCTGGATGCCAAGCTTCTGGGTCCACTTCTTGGGGAAGGTGTAGCCAATCTGGGCGGTTTTCAGACGCACGTACTTGCCGTCACGGATCCAGAACGTGGAGCTTAGGCCGTTGTCTCCGCCGTGATTGGTCTTGGCAAGGGTGAGACGCGGGAAAGTTCCGTTGGGGTTGAACTCTGAGTAGGCGTTCTCTACAAGGAACAGAGGAGAGTTGCCGCCTTCCTTGAAGGTCTGGGTCCAGATGGTGTTGTCGTCGTTGTCGTTGTAATAGGTACCGGTCATGGAAATGTCAAAGAGGGCGCCGCCCGTGAACTGCAGGTTGAGGTCGAAGCCCTTCCAGCCGGCATTGAAATTAAGGCCGTAGGTGAGTTCAGGACGGTTGCTTCGGCCGAAATAGCCTTTGTCGTCTTCGTCAATCTTGCCGTCACCGTTAAGGTCTACGTAGCGGATATCGCCAAGGTTGGGGCGGGTGCCGTACCAGGAAGAATTGTCAATCTCTTCCTCGGTCTTGTACAGGCCGTCGGCCTGCCAGCAGAGGATGCTGCCGTATGTGGTGCCGCTCACCTTGCGGTAATCCACGATGTTGGGGTCGTCGTTGTACTTGAGCCAGCGGGTCTTGGAGTAAGTTAGCGTACCAGTCACCTCATAGTAGAAGGGGTCTCCCGCAAGGTCAAAATGGTTGTGGTGACGAACCAGGATATCAATACCCTTGGCATCAATTGCATTGCCGTTCACCCACTCAGGATAGTAGCCGCCCATTGAAGAAGGGAAACCGGTGCTCTGGTAGGTGAGCATGTCGTAGGTGTAATTGTAGAAGCCGTCTATTTCCATGCCCAGAAGGCCGCCCCACAGGGAGAAGTCTACGCCCACGTTCCAGCTCTGGGTCTTTTCCCAGGTGAGATTAGGGTTGGCGATTCCTTCCGTATAATAGGCGGGGACAACCTGGGCGGCGCCTCCATACTGCCCAAGGGCAATGTTTCCGGACTTGGCGTAAGTGCTCAGGAAGGCGTATTCGGACACGCTGTCGTTACCAAGAAGACCCACGCTTGCGCGGAGTTTGAGGTCGTCCAGCCAGGTGAGGCCCTTCATGAACTCTTCCTGGGACAGACGCCATCCAAGTGACACCGAAGGGAAGAATCCCCAGCGGGTCTTGGCCATGCCGGCGAACTTGTAGGAGCCGTCGTAGCGACCGGTGAATTCGGCAAGGTATTTTTCGGCGTAGTCGTAGCGTGCGCGGAACACGAAGCCAAGGCTGCGTGAAGCGCTGCTCCAGCCGCCGGCGGGAAGGCTTGTGCGAACAATACCGTTGGAGAGTTCAGGCAGGGAAATGAAAGGAAGGGACTCCACATATGCGCTGAGGCCGTTTCCTTTATAGTCCCTGTATTCGGCAAGGGCCATGAGGTCCAGGTTGTTCTTGCCGAAACTGTTCACGTAATGGGCGCTTGCCTGCCCAACAATCTGCTGGGAGAACACGGCGCCTTCGCCAAGGTTGTTGATCTGCTCGGGATCCGGAGCGGGGTTGATGTCGGAGCCAATATGGGGATTGTCCTTTCTTGCCTGCCACACCCAGCCGTCTTCCGTGCGCACCCTCTGCATCATGGTGTATTGGGTGCTAAGGTTCTTGTCATAGCTCACGGAGTATCCGTAAGAGCCGGAAGCCTTCAGGGAAAGGCCCTTCACCCACGGAATGCGCCATTCAAGGGCGGCGTTGACGTCTACGCCGGCGCTGCGGTTTTTCTTGTAGCCGGACTCATATATTGCGGCGAGGGGGCTTACCAGGAAACTCTGGTTGTCCTGGACGGCGCCGGTGTAATAGCCGTCATACATGACGGGGAGGTAAGGGTGCATCTGAACCGCCTGGCGGGCAATTGAGAACCAGCCTACTTCAGTGGCGCCGCCATCCGTACCGCCGGAAAGGAAGGCGGGCGTTGATCGGTTTCCAAGGACGCCGGATATGCCAACCTTGTAGCTGAGATGCTTGGAGAGGTCTCCCTCAATGTTTGAACGGATGTTGTAACGGCGATAATTGAAGCGGTCTATGTTACCCTTCTGGTCCATTATACCAACCGATGTGAAGAAACGGGCCTTGTCGGTGCCGCCCTGGATGGTGACATTGTGTTTCTGGGTGAGGCCGGTGCCGAACACCTTGTTCACATAGTCCACGTTGTCCCAGCCGTCACGGCCTTCACGCATGGCCTGGATGTTCTTCTGGGTGAAGTAAGGGACATAGTCCTTAGACGAGGCTATTTCTCCGTTTGCCAGCTGGTCCATCATCTGGGCTACATTATAATAATAGGCAAACTGGGGACCGTTCATGAACTGGGGGAAGTTGGCGTTCATGGATGCGCCCACGGAGCCGTTGTAGGTAATGCGGGTGTCTCCCTTGTTACCTTTCCGGGTGGTGACCACAATCACGCCGCCCGCAGCCTTGAGGCCATACACCGCAGCGGAGGCGCCGTCCTTCAGGACGGAGATGCTCTCGATGTCCGCGGGGTCTATGTCGTTGATGTTGTCCACGGGGAAGCCGTCCACCACATACGCTACGCCGTAAACGGAGCCGCGGATGCGAAGGGAGGCCTGGTCAAGGCCAGGCTCACCGGATTCCTGCACGGAGGAAATACCGGAAAGCTTACCTGCAAGCACCTGGGACACGTTTGTGGCCGGAGCCTTCAGGAGTTCGTCGCCCTTAATGGCCGAAACTGCCGCGGTGAGGGTTTCCTTCTTGGCGGTGCCGTAACCGACCACAACTACATCGTCCAGATAGAGGGCATCCTCCGTCATCTGGATGTTGATGGGGTTTCGGCCGTCAAAAGTGTGCTCCTGGGTAGCGAGACCCAGGCATGAGAACTCAATGACGCTTCCTTTGGAAGCCTGCAGGGAATATGTGCCGTCGGCACCCGTCATGGTGCCTTGCGTGGTGCCTTTCACCAGCACCGTAACGCCAGGAAGCGGCGCGCCGTCCTGGTCGGTGACCTTTCCCCTCAGGGTTCCCTGGGCGAAGGCCGACTGGGCCAGGAGCAGCCCGGCCACGACGGTAAACAACAATTTAAGAAATCCTTTCATACGTTATTGTTTAGATGCAATTTCTTCTAAGATGGTCCCTATCTGGTAAAGGGCGCGGGGAACGTGGAAGCAGCCCTTCCACTTGCCGCCCTTGAGCGGAAGCAGGACCTCTCCCCTGCGGTTGAGGTAGCCGTACCATTCGGGGTATTCGTGGTCCTTGAAGTTGGTCCAGAGGTAGTCGTCAAGCTTCAGGAACCACTCCAGGGCCTCCTTGTTGCCGGTGAGCTGGTAGCCCTTGATCATGCAGATTGCAGCCTCAAGGTGCACCCACCAGAGTTTCTGGTCCCACTCAAGTTCCTGGGTGGGATAGCCCTTGCGGTCCATGAAGTAGAAGATGCCGCCGTACTCCTTGTCCCAGCCGTAATTGATTACGCGGAGGGATATCTCCACGCTCTTTTCGATGATGTCCTGGCGGCCAAGCCTGAGGCCAAGGTTCATCATGAACCACAGGGCCTCGAGATCGTGGCCGGGGTTCACTTTTCGGCCCTCAAAGCAGTCTATGAGGGAGCCGTCCGGGGCAAGGTTCTCCACCATTACGCCAAGGTCCGGCTGGTAGAAGACATCAAAAACCTCATGGAGGGCCTCCTCTATGGTTTTGTCCAGCAGGGACTTGTCTTCAATGATGGGCTCCACCTCCAGGGCCATGTTGCAGATGATCATGGGGAGAGCGAAGTCCTTCATGGGACGGGTTCCGGGTACGCCCTTGGACCACTTTCCCTTAGGGTTTGAGCGGCGGTCCAGGATGCGCTGGAAGGTTTTGCGGGCAATTTCGGCGTAATGCTCGCTGCCGGTTGCGACGGCAAGCTGGGCGAAGGCCATGCAGGCAAAGGTGTTGGAAAAAATGTTGTAGGGGGCTATGATGGGCTTTCCCTCCCTTGTGAGGGAGAAATAAAAGTCAAAGTTTCCGTCATGGCCGAATTTTTCAAGGAACGCCGCGCCCTGCTCTGCGCAGGCCAGCCATTCCGGGTTTTTCTCCACTTTGTTATAAAGCATGGCGAACATCCACACTTCCCTGCCCTGGAGCCAGACGAACTTGTCCGTATCGAAAACGGAACCGTCTCGGTTAAGGCAGGTGAAGTAGCCGCCGTACTCTTTATCCTGTGATTTTTCAAGCCAGAAGGGCAATACGCTGCCATAGAGCTCGTCCTGGTAGCGCTTTGCCATATTTCTAAAATTCAATGATGACATGATTGTATTTGGTTAGTACAGGCACAAATATATAAAAATTTCGAAACTCTTCAAAACTTATTGTCAATTTTTACACAAACCTCAATTTCTTTTTAACGATTTATTAAAAAGTTCTTGCGAATAATCCGCCAATTAATTATATTTGCAAAAAAGTCAACCACATGGAGCCACTATCCCGCAACATAAGCGGGCACTACGCCCTTGAGAAAAAAGCCATCCTGGCCCTTTGCAGCAGCCATTCAGGCTACAGCATCGCGGATTTTGCGCGCCATCTTGGGGCAAGCATCCCAAAAGTCACGCGCATAATTGCGGAAATGGTGGAGGAAGGCTATTTGGCCGAACTTGGAAAAACGGAGTCCTCCGGAGGCCGAAGGGCCAGCGTCTACGGCTTTAATCCAGGCGCAGGCTACTTTGTGGGCATCCACGTTGAGCACGAGAGCATCTCCGTTGCCGTCACGGATTTCCCCGGAAATGTCCTGCACATGCTGGACGGCATCCCGTTCCAGCTGGAGAAAACGGAGGAATCAGTCCGTGCTATGTGCCGGGAGGTCAACTCCCGCCTTGGAGCCATCGACATAGACCCTTCAAAGGTTTCGGCATACGGGGTGGACATCACAGGCCGCGTGCACAGGGTCACGGGGTATAGCTATTCCTTCTTCATCAGCGAGGAAAAGCCCCTGAGAACCCTTTTGGAAGAGGAATTCGGCAAGCCGGTTGTGGTGGAGAACGACACCCGCGCCATGGCTTGGGGCGAATATGTGTGCGGCGTGGCCTCCGACGAAAACACCATACTTTTCCTCAACGTCGGCTGGGGCCTCGGTATGGGAATGGTGCTGGACGGCAAGCTCTTTTACGGAAAATCCGGCTTTTCCGGAGAATTCGGCCACTTCCCTCTTCTTGACAACAACCTCTACTGCAGGTGCGGCAAAACCGGATGCCTTGAGACCGGCGTTTCCGGCCTTGCGCTGCACAGGCTTGTTGTGGAGAAGCTCTCCGAAGGCCGGACTTCGGTGCTTTCCCCAGCATATAAGAGGGGGGCCGAAATCACCCTTGACGACATCCTCCAGGCCATGGAGAAAGAGGATGTGATGGTGATCGAGTGCATTGAAGAGATGGGGGCGACGCTAGGCCGCGCCCTTGCAGGCCTTATCAACATCTTCAACCCTGACCTTGTGATTGTAGGTGGCCGGCTCAGCGTAACACAGCGCTACCTGCTGCCGCCGCTCAGGAGTGCCGTGAACAAGCACTCCCTCAACATAGTGAACAACGACACCCACATAAAGGTGTCGCGGCTTGGCAAAAGCGCCGCCGCAATTGGCGCCAGCCTCCTTGCCAAGGACCACGTGCTGCACATGTAGCCGCGGTTCGGCCACAAAATGACAGACTGAAGCAAGTTAAATTAACATACATTATGGAAAACCGCAGAGATTTTTTGAAAAAAGGCGCCGTGGCAGCAGTGGCGGCACCGCTTCTGGCATCGGCATGCAAGCCTGTCGGAGAAAAGGACAGGTACGGAATTGAACTTGACCCTTCCGTAAAGTCAAATCTGATTGTGGAAAAGGCCAACGCCCTTCCTATCACGGGAACGTTCCTGGACGAGATTTCCCACGACATCCCCCATCAGAACTGGGGAGAGGCCGAATGGGACCGGGATTTCCGCTACATGAAGGACATGGGAATAGACACCGTGATTGACATCCGCTGCGGTTACCGCAAGTTCATCACCTACCCCAGCCCGTACCTTCTGAAAAAGGGCTGCTACATGCCTTCGGTGGACCTTATTGACATGTTCTGCCGCCTGGCGCAGAAGTACGGCATGAAGTTCTGGCTTGGCCTCTACGACTCCGGGAAATACTGGGACACCGGCGACATGAGCTATGAGGTGGAAGCCAACAAGTATGTCATCGACGAAATCTGGGAGCGCTACGGTTCCAAGTACAAGAGCTTCGGCGGCTGGTACATATCAGGAGAGATTTCCCGCGCCACAAAGGGTGCCATCGAGAGCTTCCGCACCATGGGCCGCCAGTGCAAGGAGGTTTCCGGCGGGCTTCCCACCTTCATCTCCCCCTGGATTGACGGAAAGAAGGCCGTGGATGCAGCCAGCGGCAACATTACAAGGGAGCAGGCCGTGGGCATAGAGCAGCATGAGCGTGAGTGGAACGAGATCTTCGACGGCATCCACGAGTACGTAGACGCCTGCGCCTTCCAGGACGGCCACATAGACTACGACGAACTTGACGCCTTCTTCTCCGTGAACAAGAAACTGGCCGACCGCTACGGTATGCAGTGCTGGACCAATGCCGAAAGCTTTGACCGCGACATGCCCATCCGCTTCTTCCCCATCAAGTTTGACAAGCTGCGCCTGAAACTGGAGGCCGCCAAGCGCTGCGGCTACGACAAAGCCATAACCTTTGAATTCTCTCACTTCATGAGCCCCCAGAGCGCATACCTCCAGGCCGGCCACCTCTATGACCGTTACCGTGAGTACTTTGGAATCTAGAGTTGCCTGATAAAAAGGGATTTTATAATTCAAATGGGATATCGGCCCTGATATCGGCCGAAGAAGTGCCTATGAGGGCGTGGAACTCTCCGGGTTCGGCAATCCAGCTGTGGGATGCGGCGTCAAAGAAACTGAGCGCGCGGGAGCTGATGGGGAACTCTATGCGGCGGCTCTCTCCGGGCTCAAGGTACACTTTCTCAAAGCCTTTGAGCTCTTTGTAGGGGCGCTCCACGGAGGCCTCCGAGTCATGGATATAGAGCTGGACAACCTCCGCGCCGGCAACTGCGCCGGTGTTTTTCACGGTGCAAATGGCCTTGAAGCCCTTTCCGGAGCGTTTTACGGAGGCATCGGCAATCTCAAAACTGGTGTAGCTGAGGCCATGGCCGAAGGGATACTGCACGGCAATGCCCTTGGTGTCAAACCAGCGGTAGCCAACGAATACGCCTTCCGAGTAGTACTCCTGCCACCACTCCTTGCCTTCTTCCTTGATGCCGGGGTACTGGCGCTCGGACTGCAGGGGACCGTCGGCAACGCGGATGGGCATGGTGAAGGGCAGTTTTCCGGAGGGGTTCACCTTGCCGGTAAGGACATCGGCAAGGGCATGACCGCTTTCGGAGCCGCCGTACCAGGCCTGGACTATGGCGTTGACCTTGGATGCCCAGGGCATGGCGACGGGCGATCCGGAAATGTTGACCACAATGAGGCCCGGGGTTACTTCGGCAAGGGCCTCGATCAGTTCGTCCTGATAGTAAGGCAAGGCTATGTCCACGCGGTCAGTGCTCTCGTTGTCCTGGTAGGAACTCTTGTTGAGGCCGCCGATGTAGATTACGTAATCGGCCTCACGGGCGGCTTCCACGGCATCCTGACGGAGTTTTTCAGGGCTGCGGGAATCTTTGAGGTCCTGGCCGGTGACCACTTTGTTGTAAACGGTGGTGGTGTCTCCCACGTACCCGCGGGCCCAAAGGACTTCGGCCTTTCCGTCAAAGGCTTCCCTCAGGGCATCCAGGGGAATGACTTCGTATTTTGTCTTGAGGTTGGAGCTACCGCCGCCTACCACCATCATCTTGTAGGCGTTTTCGCCAACCAGGAGCACTTTGCTGCCATTGGCGGGGCTCAGTGGCAGGGCGCCGTCGTTTTTAAGTAGAACTATGCCGTCTGCGGCGATGTCACGGGCGGCCTTGAAGTGCTCTGGAGAGGTGAAGCTGCCATAGTGGGGCTCCTCGCTCATTGAGGTGCGGTAGATGGTGCGGAGGATTCGGCGGGCTTTGTCGTCAAGGTCTTCCTGCGTGGCCCTGCCGTCACGGAGGCGCTGGAGGTAGGGATTTGCAAGGTGGTATTCGTCGTAGCCGTTTGAGGCGGCGCCCCTGAGGCCGTTGGTCCAGGTGCCCATCTCTATGTCAAGGCCGTTGGTGATTGGCTCGTCGTCGTTGCGGCAGCCGCCCCAGTCGCTTATCACAACCCCGTCGAAGCCCCATTCTCCCTTCAAGATTTCCTGCAGGAGCCTGTAGTTGTGGCAGTTGAACTGCCCGTTATAAAGGTTGTAAGATCCCATGATGGCCCAGGCGCCGCCCTCTTTCACTGCAGCCTCGAAGGCCGGGAGGTATATCTCGTACATGGTGCGGTCGTCCACAATGGAGTTTGTGGCGGTGCGCCGCATCTCCTGGTTGTTGGCGGCAAAGTGCTTCACGCAGGCCGCAACGCCGTTTTGCTGCACTCCCTTCACATAGGGCACCACAAGGGCCGATGCCAGGTACGGGTCCTCGCCCATGTACTCGAAGGTTCGGCCTCCCAGAGGGGTTCGGCAAATATTCACGCCGGGACCCAGCAGGATGTCCTTTTTGCGATAACGGGCTTCGGCCCCTATGCAGTCTCCGTAGAGGGCGCTCATGTCACGGTTCCAGGTGGCGGCAAGGTTTATGAGGGCGGGGAAGGCCGTGCAGCTGTCGTTGGTCCAGCCGGCCTGGTCCCAGTCGTCCCAAAGGACTTCGGGCCGAATTCCGTGCGGGCCGTCCGTGTGCCACAACTCCGGAATGCCGAGCCTGGGCACGCCGGCGCTTGAAAACTTGGACTGGGCATGCGTGAGGGCTACTTTTTCCTCAAGCGTAAGCTGTGAAAGCGTGGCCTCCACCTTCTCTTCAAGGGTGGGTTTGTGCTGCTGGGCACAGCCCGCAACGGTGAGCGTGGCGATGGCAATCAAAAGGAGTTTTTTCATACGAGTATGCGTTTAGCGTTTCCAAAGGTACGAAAAAAATCCCATATTGTCGGAACGTCGCGCCCTCAGTTGCTGGACCAAGTCCAAAGACATAACGGGCCAAGTCCAAATACACGCTGGACCAGGTCCAAAGACATAACGGGCCAAGTCCAAATACACGCTGGACCAGGTCCAAAGACATACGGCCGGGTCTATGACGCAGACGTCGCAGGTCTGTAAAAAATGGCCAATCTGCGACGGTTTTTGTCCCTTACGGCCAATTTGCGTCGCAGTTCAGCCCAAAAACGCAGACCTGCGACACTTTGGCCCGCCACCTGCGACGTTCCATAGCCAGACCTGCGACGGAGCCCGTGCGGAGTACCTGGCGGGGCATCCGTTTACAAAAAAACACCATTTAAGGCATTATAGATGGATTGGCGGCAAAAAAATACTACCTTTGTGCTATGACACTGGAACTCCATACCCCGCAGGACGGTTTTTACAAGGGCACGCGCTTCGACAGAGGCGGTGTGTTCAAGTCGCTGGTTTTCAGCGGCATAGAGATGTGCGGGCAGTGGTTCGAGTCCTACTCCCCCACCATGCACGACGCCGTACTGGGCCCGGCGGAAGAATTCTCTGTCATCCCCGGCCCCGACCGGGGATCTCACACCCTCCTCAAACCCGGCGTGGGCCTCATTGACATAGGCCCTGAGCCCTACGACCGCTTCAAGCTGTACAGGATTGTGGACCCCGGCAGGTGGGAAGTGGACGGAATGAGCTTCAGGCACATTCTGGAAGGCTATTACGACTACACCAAGGAGATTGTGGTCACGGGAGAGAACAGTTTTGAAATCAGGCACTGCTACAAGGCATTTTCGGCCTATGAAGGAGATGTGTACAACCACAACTTCTTCACCTTTGGGAAGTTTGAAATCGGACCATCCCGGCAGATAGACTTCCCCTTTCGGCCCGAAGGCACCTGGCGGGCCGAATACGACTCCGTGGGCTTCACGGAAAGCGGAATCCGCTTCTCAAGGCAACTTCAGAAGGGTGAATCCGTGTACACCGGCAACATCCACGAAGCCGGGAGAGAGGGCATGCCATACGCCATGAGCATCTCCGAGGGCCCGCTCCGCGTTAGCATCCAAGGAGACGTCCCCGTATTCAAAACCGTGCTCTGGGCCAACCATCGCATAGCCTGCCTGGAGCCCTACAACCGCATCTCCGTCCTTCCCGGGCACAATTTTAGATGGAACATTGAATATACACTCAGCCATGAATAGAATTCTTACCGCCACCTTGGCAATTTTGATATCGGTGACTGCCGCCGCCCAGTACAAGGAACTTCCGCTTGGCTCCATAAAGGCCGAAGGCTGGCTGCTGGAGCAGTTGAAGAGGCAGGCCAGCGGCCTCACGGGCCATCTGGACGAGGTATATCCGGAGGTGATGGGCCCTTCCAACGCCTGGCTTGGCGGTGACGGAGACGCTTGGGAGCGGGGTCCCTACTGGATAGACGGGCTGCTGCCGCTTGCCTATATCCTTGACGATGCCACTCTCAAGGCCAAGGCGCAGGCGTGGGTGGAGGCAATGTTGTCCTCGCAGCAGGAGAACGGGTATTTCGGCCCGGCCGAAGACCACCCCTATGTATATGGCCTCCAAAGGGGGAAAGCGCATGACTGGTGGCCCAAGATGGTGGCGCTGAAGATCCTGAAGCAGTATTATTCGGCAACGGGAGACGCCCGCGTAATCGACTGCCTCACAAAGTACTTCCGCTACCAGTTGGAGACGCTGCCGGAAAAGCCCCTGGACCACTGGTCTTTCTGGGGAAAGGAGCGCGGTGCCGACAACCTTGAGGTGGTGCTGTGGCTCCACGGCATTACCGGGGAAGAGTGGCTCCTGGAACTTGCCGACCTCATTCACTCCCAGACCAGAGACTGGGGCACAATGTTCCGCGAAGGAAGCTTCTGGGGCCCTCAGGGAGGCATCCATACGGTTAACCTGGCGCAGGGGTTCAAGGCCCCGGTTGTGTGGTGGAAATATTCCAACTGGGACGGAGACCTTGTAGCCCCCATGCATGCCTTGGAAGTGATTCGGCATACAGTGGGCTTCCCTACAGGCCTCTGGGCCGGTGACGAGCAGCTCCAGTTCGGTGACCCCGCCCGCGGAAGCGAACTTTGTGAGGCCGTGGAGATGATGTTCTCCCTTGAAGAGATGCTCCGCCTTTCCGGAGACTGCCACTGGGCCGATGCCCTGGAGCGCATAGCCTACAACGCCCTCCCCACTCAGGTGAACGACGACTTCACCGCCAAGCAGTACTACCAGCAGGTGAACCAGATTGCCTGCACCCGTGAAAACAGGCCGTTCTCAACGCCACATTATGGAACGGACACCATGTTCGGCACGCTTAACGGCTACCCTTGCTGCGTTTCCAACATGCACCAGGGCTGGCCCAAGTTCACTCATAACCTTTGGTACGGAACCGAGGACCACGGCCTTGTCGCCATGCTCTACGCGCCCTGCACCGTAAAGGCCGAAGTTGCCGGAGGTATCCCTGTAACCATCACCGAATCAACCGATTACCCCTTCCGCGAAAGGGTTACAATGAAGGTGAAGTTCCAGGGTTCAGTCAAAAAGGCCAAGTTCCCGCTTATAATCCGCGTCCCTTCCTGGAGCAAGGGCGGAGTCATTAACATCAATGGCATGATTCAGGAGCTCCGGCCAGGTTTCGGAGTGTTCAAGATAAACCGCACGTGGTCTTCCGGAGACGTAATAACAATTGATTTCAATGCCGAAGTCGAGACCGAGGAGTGGTACGGCGGCGCCTGGACGGTTGTCCGCGGCCCTCTTGTGTATGCCCTCCGGATGGAAGAAAACTGGCAGTGGAAGGAGTTTTCCGGGGAAGACCGGTGGTTCGGCCCGGGCGCCTGGGAAGTAACCTCCCCCACCCCCTGGAACTACTGCCTCATGCGGGACTCTTTCAAGGCCGAAGACTGCACCGTAAGCCTGTCCAAATCCGTCGCCGCATATCCGTGGAACCTTGAAAACGCCCCTGTAACTATCTCCGTGCCCGCCCGGGAACTTCCCGGCTGGAAGGAGTATAACGGTTCTGTGGGCGCCGTGGCCTACTGGACCGAGGACGGCTATGATATCGGCCCTGAAACTACCATACAGCTCATCCCCTACGGCTGCACTACCCTCCGCATCGCCGAATTCCCCACCCGCATTGTCCCCTGGGACCTTGAACTGCGGAAATAGCCCTGGCGCCCAAGTCTCTGACAAACAACAACTTATGCAACCTCGGGTGCACATGCAAGTGCACCCGAGTATTCATAATGAGGTGAGGCTCAAGTGATTACGCGGCAGACGTTTTTAGGCCGAAAATAGCAAATAGAATGATTTTAGTGTATCGGTATTGCATAATAGAATAATTCTTGCTATTTTTGCACCACAGTACACCACAGATGAAAACTAGTGCAAAATGGTATAAGTGGGAGGTCCTGGCCCTGCTGTGGGTTGCGTACCTCCTGAATCAGGGAGACCGTCAGGTCTTCAATTCCGTGCTGCCGCTCATAAGGGACAGCCTGGGCCTCACGGATACGTCGGTAAGCCTTATAGCCGTGTTCTTCAACCTGTTCTATGCCGCAATGGTTCCCATTGGAGGCTGGGTAGGAGACCGTTTTTCCCGTAAGTGGGTCACCACCCTCAGCATCCTTTTCTGGAGCGTGGCCACAATGCTCACCGGCCTTGCAAACGGGGTGTTCCTGCTCATTCTCACCCGTTCTATTGCAACGGGCGGCGGAGAGGCATTCTTCGGCCCGGCAAACTATTCCCTTCTGGGGCAGTACCACACCGATACCCGCGCAAGGGCCATGTCCATACACCAAACCTCATATTATGTAGGTGTTATTCTGGCAGGGTGGCTTGCAGGGTACATCGGAGACCATCTTGGATGGAAGTACGCCTTCTACATCTTCGGTGGCGCCGGCGTTGTATGGGCCGCCGTCATGGCCATACGCCTCAAAGACGCACCACGTGACACCGAAACGCCACTTTCCGTGTCAAGAGAGAGACAGGCTGGGCATAGCGAATCACTTGGGGCGGGAGATCCTTCGACTACGCTACGCTCCGCTCAGGATGACAATAAGAATAAAGTATCAATCTGGGACGGCTTCAAAACCGTGTTCACAACACCTACCGCACTTATGGTCACACTTGGCTTTTGCGGATTCATCTTCGTGATTACCGGATACATGACTTGGGTGCCAACGTTCCTTCAGGAGAACTTCGGCCAAACCGGAGCGCAGGCAGGGCTCAATTCAATGCTGTGGACATACGTAGCGGCGTTTATCGGCGTTCTCATTGCCGGAACGCTCAGTGACAAATGGGCCGCCAAAGACCCCAAGAAGCGTATGATAATCCAGGGCGCGGGCCTTATCCTTGGCGCGGCGTTCCTCCCCTTCATGGGCAGTGTAAAGAGCATCTGGCTGCTGTACCTGTGCTTTGCGGGCTGGGGCTTTTTCAGGGCCTTCTTTGACGCCAACATCTATGCCGCCCTCTACGACGTAACTCCGGAGCACCTCCACGCAAGCTGCTCCAGCGCAATGATTATGACGGGATTTGCAGTGGGCGCAACCGCCCCGTACATCCTTGCCATAATAAAGGAATCTACCGGCAGCCTCAACGCCACCTTCCCAATCCTTGGGGTAATCTGGGTGGTATGCGGCATCGCCTGCCTGTACGTAAGCTATAAACACTATAATAAAGATAACGCTAAACTATATGACCCTAGAAGCTAAAACCAGAAAACCCCGGGCCGGACTGCTCCTTGTAGCATCCCCCAGGTTCAAGAACCTGAGCGGCCCCAAGCGCGGAACCTACGGAGAGAGAAAGGAGAAAGCCGTGGAGGAAATCAAGGCCTCCATGGACTTTTTGGAACTTGTAGACCCCGGAATCGTATATGAGAGAGAGGATGCCGAAAAAGCCCTCAAGCTCTTCTTTGACAAGGACGTAGACTTTGTCTATGCCGAATTCCTCTCCTGGAGCGAGGACTTCGCATGGATCCGCTTCCTCCGCGACTGCCCCGCCATGCCCATCATCTTTGCCAACGTTGCAAAGCCCAGGATGACATTCGAGACCACCCTGGACGAAGACGACTTTGTGGACTACCTCTGCGCAGGAACCCTTGTGGGCTCCCTGGAAGGCTCCGGCAGCATCAAGCGCATCCCCAGGAAAGGAGTAAAGACCGTCATGGGCACCCGTGAGGAAATCACGGAAAAAGTGAGAGTTTTTGCCGAAGCCGCCCGCGTAAGGGCCATCCTCCGCCGCTCCACCGTGGGCCTCATGGCCAATATGAACGAGGCCATGTGGAGCACCTACATCGACAACTACGACCTCTTCACAAAAATCGGCCCGGAAATCCACTACCTCCCTTACTCCGACTACGGCGCTGAAATAGAGGCGCTTACAGACGAAGAAGTGGAAACCTACGCCAACAACCTCACCTCCCGCTACAAGATGATGCCGGACGTCGAGTACGACAAGTTCATAGGCTGCGTAAAAGCCACCCTTGCCATAAAGAAGATGGCCGAAAAGAACGGCATAGACTGCTATGTGTACAACGACATAGACCAGGCCACCTTCCGCACCGCCGGCTGCCGCGCGGGCTTCTACCCGCAGTGGTTCAACGAAAACGTGAGCGTACTGGTCCCTGAGGCCGATATCGGCGCCGGCCTTATCACCTATATCCTGAAACTCCTCACCGGAAAGCACGTGAATTTCATAGAGCCCTTCCACATTGAGGACGACTTTGGAACATTCGCAGGCGGCCACGCCGGCCCCAACGACCACAACGACCCCGCCTGGCAGGACAACGTTGTGATTTCCCGTGACGTCCGCTTTGCCAAAACCAACTGGAAGTATGCCGGAGCGCCGTTCGCCTGGTACCGCATAAGCCCCGGCCTCAAGACCGTGGCGGGCCTCTATGAGCAGGGCGGCAAGTACAAACTCATTACTTTCCTTGCCGAAAGCCTCTCCGAGAAAGACACCCCCCAGAGCACCAAGAAGCACCTTCTGGCCACCTACAGCCACACCATTTTCAAGCCTCAGGTGCCCGTGAAGCAGCTTTGGGAGCAGGTCCTCAGGATAGGCGCCACCCAGCACTATGCTATTGTAGACGGAGACTGCAGGGCTCAGCTTGAAGACCTTGCAGCAATAATGGGATTTGAATTTTATAACTTGCAGTAATGTCATTCATGTACAACCCGTTCCCCTATCACGACCCCAAACCCGTGAACAGGCCGGAACTGAGCAAAAAGACAATTGAATCAATCAAGGGAGGCGGCACCCAGAAGGTGGCCAAGGCCTTCATGACCTCCATCGCGGAAAAAGTGCGCACGGAAGGCGCCATAGTGGCCCTGGATGGTTACACCACCACCAAATGGGACCTCTTTGTGAGCCTGCTGGCCCGTGAGTGCGACGTCTTCGGGTTCAAGATAGAGTTCGTGGACTCCGCCGCCCGCACCTTCAAAAGCGGAGAGGAGATTGACTCCATAATTGACCCGCTCCTTATCTGGGACAAGAAAATAGACCCCACCCTCCTTTACGGGAAGGTGTATCACGGAGGGTATATCGGCCTTATGGACCCCGTAAAGGTGGAGGCATTCAAGAAGGAAATCCCCGCCCTGAAGGCCCCCGGCACGCTTGTGCTGGTGTACGGCTACGGCTGCCTCATCAAGGAATTCCGCGGAATGTATGACATAAAGTGCTGGTTTGACATTACCCCCATGAACTCCATGCTAAGGATAAGGGCCGGAGAGTACGCCAATATAGGCAAAAAGCACACGGGAATCATCAACCGCACCATACGCCGCTGCTACTACTGCGACTTCGAGAACGCCGTGCAGCTCCGTAAACAGCTCTTTGACGGCGGGGAGCTGGATTATTACTTCCTGGACAACGACAGGCCCAACCTCCAGATGATGCCCTTCGGCACGTTTGCCGATATTTGCGCGCAGCTTGTGAAGTATCCCTTCCGCGCCAAGCCCTGCTACCTTGAGGGCGTCTGGGGCGGCTCTTACATGACCAAACTCCGTAACCTTCCCAAGGAGATGCGAAACGCCGCGTGGGTGTTTGACTTCATCCCAATGGAGGTGAGCGTGCTGGTGGAAGCCGGGGCCGAAAAACTGGACATCAACTACTGCTCCTTTGTGCACAAGGAGGGCGTAAACCTTATGGGAGAGGCCTGCGTGAAGAAGTACAAAGGCTACTTCCCCATCCGCTTCAACTGGGACGACTCCTACCATAGCACCGGCAACATGAGCATCCAGTGCCACTCCGGCGGCAAGTTCAACGTGGAGAACTACAACGAGTTCGGCCGTCAGGACGAAAGCTACTATGTTGTGATAACCGGCCACGAAGCCAAGACTTTCATCGGCTTCCGCGACGACGCCGACATCCCCGCCTTCTTCCGTGAGATAGAGGCGGCCGATACCGAGCACAAGCCCTGCGACTACATGAAGTACGTGAGCTACGAGGAATCAAAACCAGGCCTCCAGGTGATGCTTCCCGCCGGAACCATCCACTCCAGCGGCCGAAACCAGGTTATCCTGGAGATAGGCTCCCTCACAATAGGCTCATATACATATAAGATGTACGACTACCTCCGCCTGGACTTCGATGGCAAGCAGAGGCCCATCCACACAAAGCTTGGAGAGGAAAACGTGCGCCAGGACCGCCGCTACAGCGTTATCCATGACCCCAAGAGCCCTGAATACATTGTCCAGGAGCCGCGCCTTGATGCCGAAGGAAATGGCTGGAAGGAGTACATCCTTGGAGAGAACCCCCAGATGTACATATCCCTCCGCCGCCTGGAGTTTGAGGAAAAATGCGAGCAAGACACTAAGGGAGAGAAGTTCCACGTGCTTACGCTTGTGGACGGAGACCATATCCGGATTCGCAGCGTGGAGCACCCGGAGCGCTATTTCGACCTTGACTTCATGGAAATTGCCTGCGTACCGGCGTCCATGGGCAAATACGTAATAGAAAACCTTGGCAAAGAGCCCATCAGAGTACACAAAACCTGCCTAAGAGACGGATATGAGTCTGACCCTGCTTGACATAGGCGGCACTTTCATAAAGTGTGCCGACGGCCGCCAGATTCCCATCTCTTCCGATGGGAGCCGGGAGGTCATTGCCGAAGCCCTGAGGAGCGCCGTGTCATTTCGACCGAAGCCCGAAGGGCGTAGTGGAGAAATCTCACAAATCGGCGTAGCAATTCCCGGGCCCTTCGACTACAAGAACGGCATCTTCCTAATGAAGCATAAGTTCGCCTCCGTGTACGGAGAGCGCTTCCAGGATTTAATCTGTCATTCTGAGCGCAGCGAAGAATCTCCGAACATCCGCTTCATGCACGACGTAAACGCCGTCCTGAAGGGCGCCATAAGGCAGCTTGGCCTGGGCCGCGGCATCACGGCGCTTGTGACCATGGGAACCGGCCTGGGATACTCCTACGCAATTGACGGTGAAATCCAGGAAAGCGAAACCGGCTCTCCCGCAAAGAGCATCTGGAACCTTCCCTACCAAGGCGGAATCCTGGAAGACACCGTAAGCGCCCGCGGAATCCGCATTGCCTATGCCCGTAAAACCGGGGACGGCACTCAGAGCGCACTGAGCATAGCAAGGCGCGCCTATGCCGGAGACATTGAGGCCATGGAAGTTTACCACCAGGTGGGAACTGTCCTTGGAGAGGCCCTGAGGGAGCAGTTTATGGACATGAGGGTGGAAACCCTCCTCCTTGGCGGCCAGATAGCAAAGTCACTGAGCCTTATGATACGCCCCCTGAAAAACGCCCTTCCCGGAGTCCTCATCCTGCAGGTCCCGGAAAATTCCGTGTTCCTGGGGCTCCAGAGTTTGTTTGAATAACGTTTAACCTAATAACAGTATGTCCTTGACAAAGACCATTAAAACGCTTCTACTTGCAGTGGCCGCCGTCCTTGCAGCCCTCCCCGCATGGGGCCAGAGCCACAACGTGAAAGGGCGGGTCCTTGACGAGACCGAGACTCCCGTTGCCGGAGCCTTTGTAACCGTCAAGAACGAAACCCGCGGCGTCATGACCGACGGCGCCGGAGAGTTTGAGATCTCCGTAAAGCCGTCCGACATCCTCATTGTGAGTTTCCTGGGATACGAGGACGAGGAAGTTCCTGTCCGCGACCAAAAGGAAATCCTAGTGAAACTGGTTCCCCAGGCCAACCAGCTTGAGGAAGTGGTGAAGGTTGCCTACGGTACCCAGAAGAAAGCCTCGATTATCGGCTCCATCACAACGGTTGATGCCGAACAGCTCAAATCTCCAATCGGCCAGCTTTCAACGGGCCTTGCCGGTAAACTTGCCGGCGTTGTTGCCGTCCAGCACACCGGTGAGCCCGGTTCCAGTGCCGAATTCTGGATCCGAGGCGTTAACACCTTCGGCGCAAACTCATACCCGCTGATTCTTGTAGACGGCGTGGAGCGCTCAATGGACCTTGTTGACACTGAGGACATTGCCTCCTTCTCCATCCTCAAGGACGCAACCGCCACGGCCCTTTACGGCGTACGCGGCGCAAACGGCATCGTGCTCATCACAACCCGCCGCGGCTCCGAGTCCAAGCCTAAGGTCAACGCCAAGATCGAGAGCGGCTTCACTTCCCCCACCCAACTGCCCAGGATGGCTTCGGCGCAGCAGTTCATAGACTACCTCAACATGATGAAGCCGGGCACCATAGACGACTACGCAAAGCGCATGTACCTGTCCGGAGCCGACCCCGACCTCTACCCCAACGTAGACTGGATCCATGAGATTTTCAAGGAGCAGGCCATGACCCTGAAGGCCAACGTCAACGTGACGGGCGGTACCAAGAACGTGCGTTACTATGCCGGCGGGTCCTACTACTTCGAGGACGGTATATTCAACGTGGAGAAGAACGACCGCTACAATTCCCAGATGAACTACAGCCGGTTCAACTTCCGAACAAACGTGGACATCAACATCACAAAGTCCACTACCCTGGGCATGGACATCTCCACCCAGTTCACCAAGAAGAACCAGCCCGGAACAGGCCTTGGAAGCATCTACAACACCGTAATGCAGATTACGCCCATCGGCTTCCCCAAGGTGTTCAGCGACGGAACCCTCTCCAACCCCGAGACCGGTTCCAACCCCTACAACATGATAAACAACATGGGTTACGCCACCATAAATACGCAGAACGCGCAGACCACGGTGGCCCTTACCCAGGACTTCTCCGAAATCATCACCGAAGGCCTCACGGCGAAGGTGCAGGTTTCTTGGGACGCCCGCACGGCGTCGTCCGTCACCAACGGCATCCTGCCCAGGGTGTACTACATGGACCCCGCAACCCGCGAATACATCCCCCAGAACAACACCGCCGGTTACATCAACGTCTCCAGCTCTTCCCAAAGCGGTTATACGGTGCTCAACGTGGAGGCTTCGGCCAATTATGAACGCACCTTCGCATCCCGTCACAGGGTGAGCGGAATGTTCCTGTACTACCTCAGGGACCGTGCCAATACCCACCCCGGCTTCGACTACTGGGAGACCTTCCCCCGCAAGAGCCTGGGTATCGCCGGACGCGCCACCTACAGCTACCGTGACCGTTATTTTGCCGAATTCAACTTCGGCTACAACGGCTCCGAGAACTTCTCCCCCGGCCACCGTTTCGGCTTTTTCCCTTCGGCCGCAGTTGGTTACATAATCTCCAACGAGAGGTTCTGGGACCCCATCAAGGACGTTGTGTCCCTCCTGAAGTTCAAGGCCTCCATCGGTAAGGTTGGTAACGACCAGATTGGCGGCGGACGCCGTTTTGGCTACAACACCACCATGGACATCACCGGCGTGAACGGCTTCAACTGGGGCAACGAGCGCAGCGCCTGGGTAGACGGCGTTGCAACCGGAGAAATCGGCAACCCCGACATTGAATGGGAAGAGGCCCTGAAGCGCAACATTGGCTTTGAGATGAACCTCTTCAGGGACCACCTCAAGATGCAGTTCGACTACTTCAACGACTACCGCAGCGGCATTTTCATAACCCGCCAGAGCCTCCCGGACGCCGTGGGCCTCAGAAAGACCCAGTACGTGAACATCGGCGAAATGCAGAACGCCGGCTTTGACGCTTCGGCCCAGTTCGAGTACCTCCTTGGAAACGGGCTTTCAATTGCCGCCCGCGGAAACTTCACCTTCAACCGCAACCGCCGCGTTTACGACGACAAGCCGTCCCAGATTTGGCCTTACCAAAACACCGCCGGCTTTGCCAACAACCAGCAGAGGGGCCTTGTGGCCGAAGGTCTTTTCATGACCCAGGAAGAAATTGACGCCTGGCCCAGCCAGTACGGCCGCGTGCTCCAGCCCGGAGACATCAAGTACCGCGACATCAACGGCGACGGCATCGTGAACGACTTCGACATGGTGCCTATCGGCTACACCACCATCCCTGAAATCAACTACGGCTTCGGCCTCAGCCTTGGCTGGAAGGGCATAGATGCCAGCGTCTTTTTCAGCGGAATGTCCCACGTGACCCGCTTCATAGGCGGATACAACCTCTACGGCGGCGCCGCCACCAACGTCCTCATCCAAGGCCAGGTGTTCGCCGACGTCATCGAGCGCAGCTGGTCTGTGACGGGTGACCCCCGTGCCGAATACCCCCGCTTCACCGTGGAAGCTTCGGCCAACAACCAGCTGAGGTCTACCTTCTGGCAGAAGGACATGAGTTTCCTGCGCCTCAAGAATGCCGAACTGGGATACACCCTCCCCAAGAAATGGGTGAAGAAGGCCGGGCTTTCCACCGTGCGCTTCTACATCCAGGGAGTGAACCTTCTCACCTTCTCCAAGTTCAAGCTCTGGGATCCGGAACTTGAATCCGAGTACGGCAACGTGTACCCGCTCACAAGGAACGTGAGCCTTGGCATCAACCTGAATTTCTAAAGACCGGAAGCAATGAAAAAGATATACATACTTGCAATTATGGCCCTTGCAGCCGTGTCCTGCGACTCCTTCTTTGACATAAACCTCAAGGACCAGCCCACCCTGGAAGACACCATGAGCCGCTCCAGCACGGTAAAGCGCTACCTGGCCCATCTGTACTCTTACATCCCCAGGGACGAGAATATCCGTAATTACGAGGGCGCAACCGTGCTCCGCTCCGACGAATCCCTGGTGGCAAAATCCCAGTACGAGACATTCTGGTACAAGGTGCGCCGCGGAGAATACGGCGCAGACAACGCCGTGGACGACGCCAGCGCCAATCCCTGGAAACGCTTCTATACCGGCATCAACGAGTGCACAACCTTCCTCACCAACCTCAACCTTGACAAGGAGGACTCCCCCAGGCTCATCCAGCAGATGGAGGGCGAAGCCAGGTTCCTCAGGGCCTACTACTACTTTGTGCTCCTGAGGCAGTGGGGCCCCGTGATTGTGTGGGGCGATGAGGCCGCTGACCAAAGCGTAAAGGCCGAAACCCTGGACCGCAATACCGTAGACGAGAACTTCGACTTCATTGTCTCCGAACTTGACAAGGCCATCGAGCTCCTTTGCGTGGAAGTGAACGACGACGGCCTTGGCCTGAGCCTCGCCTCCAACAAGGGACGCGCCACAAAGGGCGCCGCAATGGCCCTCAAGACCCGCGTCCTCCTGTACCGCGCCTCCCCGCTTTACAACGGCCAGAACGGCAGCGGCATCTACAACGGTTTCCAGAACTCACGCGGAGAAAAGCTGTTCCCTGAGTACGACGCCGCCAAGTGGGACGATGTTGTAAAGGCGGCCGAAGACATCTTCGCCCTTGGCAGGTACGACCTTGCTTCTTCGGCCACGGCAACGGGAACTCCCATTGAGAAAGCCGCTGCAAACTACCAGTGCACGTGGTTCCAGAACTGGAGCATCAACACGGAGATTATCTGGGGATGGTGGTACCGCTCCTGGGGCGACGAGTCCCTGGGACAGGGCTGCGACGTTGCATACGCGGCTCCCGCAGGCGGAAAGATAGCACTTGCCGGATACTCCCTCACCTCTCCTTCCCTCAAGCTTGTGGACGCTTATCCAATGTGGGAAAACGGCCGCTACCCTGTCCTCGGGTACAACAAGACAGGAGGCCTTCTGGACTATTCACGCCCCATCGTGGACCCTTTGTCCGGATATAAGACCAGCGGCTGGACGGACAATTACCAGCAGCTTGTAGACGTGGATCCTTCCTGGGCCACTCCTTTCAAAGCCCACAACACAACCGTGGGAAGGGACGCCCGTTACTACTCCAACTTTGTGCCCAACGGCTTCTGGTGGCCCTCCTCCACCACAAACAGCGGAGGCCCCGTCAGGTTCACCTGCTACAACTCCCCTTCGGCCACGTCTCCGTACTCGGAAACCGACGCCTGCAACCGCGTGGGGTATGTGTGGCGCCGCCTCTACAAGGCCGGAAACCCGCTCAAGGACCTTACCGCCGACTACCAGAGCATGAGGTACGTCTATCCCGCTTTCAGGCTTGCCGAAGTGTACCTGAGCTATGCCGAAGCCCAGAACGAGAGGACGGCGAGAGATGCCTCCAAGGCCATTGAGTACATAGACAAGGTGCGTGAGCGCAGCGGTCTGCCCGGCCTCAGGACTTCCTACCCGGACATTGACTTTGACAATGCCGAAGGCACTTCCACCGTTGGCGAAGTAACCCGCACCGGACGCGAATGGCTGCGCTGGATCATTCTCCAGGAACGCATGTGCGAGTTTGCCATGGAAGGCCAGCGCCACTACGACATGCTCCGCTGGATGAAGGCCATGGAGGAATACAACGCCGAAAACTGGACCCTCCACATAACCGCCGACAACTACGAGGACTCTTATGAAAGGGTGAGCGGGGACTACATTGGCGGAAGAAGCGTGTTCCAGGAAAGGGACTACCTCTTCCCCATAGGCTCTCCCCAGATTGCCCAGATGACAAATTACACCCAGAACCCCGGTTGGTAGCAGTTTAAAGGACAATGGATATGAAAAAACAGATATTTATAATGGCCGCGCTCATCCTGGGCACCACCGGATGTCTCAAGGACGACCGTAACAATTTCATGGTGGAAGACAGCTTCGGCCTTACCGCAAGGAGCGCCGTCGTGGAGGCATCCGTGCACACCGGAGCCGCAAGCGTGGGCATAGCCAAAAACGGCAAGGGACAAAGCTCTGCCAGCGTTTCCATAGTCTCCGGTGAAGAGGCCGACAAAGCCGCCCTCAAGGAGTACAATGCTGCAAACGGAACCTCCTACAAGGCTCTTCCCGCATATCTCTACACCCTCTCCGACACCAGGATAGATTATGCCGAAAAGGATGTGGTGAAAGAGCTTACGGTAGAGTGGGACTCCAAACTTGCCGCCCAGACCATTGGCGAGAGCACGGACTATGTGATTCCGCTCTCCATCTCTTCCGGAGAGCTCAGCGTGAACGCCCAGCACAGTTTCCTGATGATTCACCTGAACCGCTCCACCCTTTCCGTGGAGCAGGCCACCCAGGTGCGCTCCATTGAGAACAAGGCCGTGGAAGCGGACGACAAAGGGAATGTCCCGGAGCTTAAGGAAACAATCACCCTGGACCTTTCCCTTGACAAGGCAATAAAGAACGTGGGAATGACGCTTCCCGTTGCCATAGACAACAGCCTCATCTCCAAATTCAACGAAACCGCAGAGGAAGAGTGGACCGCCGCCCCTGAAGGCCTCGTCACCCTTGTAAACAGTTCGGTTTCAATAAAGGAGGGCGCAAGCTCCTCAACCTTCCAGGTGGTGCTTGACAAGGGCAAACTGCCCTTCACGGACGGCCACCTGCAGGAATTCCCTCCGTATGTGGTGCCGGTTGCCGTGGACGCTTCGGCCATACAGGCCACAATGTCCGGCAAAGAGTTCAGCCTTGAAGGCCTGGGTCTTGGCAACATGGTCACATACATCTGCGTAAGCTATGCCAGCAACGGCATTTCCGTGGTTGTGAGGGAGTGGGGCCTGTACTCCGAATCATCGGCCTGGTACAGCGGCCTTGAAGGCTTTGGCGCGGGAAGCGACCGCACCATAGCCATGGACGACGACTATGTGTATGTTGCCCATTCAAACGGCACGCCAGGAATCTATGCCCTCAGCCGCACCAACGGCAGCTTTGTGAAAAAACTGGACGTGAGCACGGCCGAAGGTAACGGCTGCACGCACCCGGTTTCCTGCGTGAGGATGATCCCTAACGAATCCGGCGCCGACATCCTCTCCTTCTGCTCTCTCAAGACCGAAGGCGACCAGCACCTTTATGTATACGCCTATGTAAACGGCACAGACGCCGCTCCCGTGCAGATTCTGGACTTCCTCAAGGACAACAAGGGCGGAGCCAACGACTGGCGCCGTTACGGAGACCGCTTCACGGTGGAAGGGACATGGCAGAACGGAAAACTGTGGTTCCTCACCTGGCACGACGGCGCTTACGGCAAGATGCTGGGTTTCCACCTCCAGAACGGTACTGTAGTGAATCCTGAAGACCCCGAGGACTACTACATCCCCTCCGACAAGGCTGGTATCAAGGATGTCATCCGTTATCCGGGCTGGGACAAATTCCTTGTAACGCGTAACGGCCGCGGAAACATCTACTCTCCCGGAGCCCCCGGCGCCAACGGATGGATTAGCCTTACCGACGAAGCCGAAATCGCCGGGCTCAGCCTTAGTTACGGGTTCAACTTCTTTGACTTCCACGGGGAGAACTACATTGCCTTTATGCAGCTTGACGGAGAAAACGCCGTGCGCGGAAAACTTGTAGTCATTGACGACACCGCGGGCACTCCCGCCGGTTTCCCGGATGTTCTCAAGTGGTATGGAGACAACTGCGCTCCCGCAGAGGGAGAGGAACTCCCGGAAGGCATCCGCTACTTCCCCATCCAGCATCCCGACGACTTTGAGGCCAAGTCCAGCATCACCGCCAGCCACTCCGTTGGAGACTGCACGGTCCGGTACATCAGCGGCAGCACGTATATTGCAGTGCTTATGCAGGGCTGCGGACTAAGCCTTTTCCAGCTCCAATAAAAGCATGAAATACCTGGCATTCATAGTGATTACCCTTCTCCTCTCGGCCTCTGGCTGCAAGGAGAAGAAGGCATCGGGGGCCGCACAGCCCGCCGTGAGGGTTGAACTCACCTCCGTGGGAGCCCGTGACATAGCCTTTACGGTAAATACCATAGACGCCGCCGCGGTTGAGTATGGCGTGGGAATTTCGGCCGAAAATGCCGTCAGGAAAACTGCCACCTCAACTACCGGTCCGGATGTTCTGGAACTCTCCTGGAGCGGCCTTGAGCCTTCTACGGATTACTCCCTGAGCGTAAGGGGCATCGGCCACGCCGGAGAAGAGGGAAAGTGGGAAACGGTCAGCTTCAAAACGGCCGAAGAACGCATTGGAGTGCGCTCTTTCACGGACGTAAGCCTTGTTGGCTACTGGCACAGGGAGCCCTATAGATGGGATGCCGCACGCTTTGCCCCGCATGTAAGCTGGAAGGCCCAGGACGGGACCGAGCAGTGGCTTTTCGAGGGCTTCATTTTCCTTGAAGGCTCCGACTGGATTCACGGAAAAACCCTTGTGATATCCCCCAGCGGAGAAAGCGCCGACAAATCCGTGTGGCAGTACCAGCTGGACCTCTGGCTTGGGGCCGAAGGTTCCGTGGCCGAACTCGAGAAAGCCTGCGCCTCAGTTGCCGACAGGATTGGCGCGCCTTCACGCAAGCGTGGCGTAATAATCGGCATCCCTGATGCCATAATGTTCCAGCGGTTCTCGGACAAGAGCTCCTCCACCACCTACTGGGGAGACGGCCTTGACTTCGCCTCCACCGAAGACCGCCTGAAGGCCCTCTACTGGTATATGGACACTGCCAGGGCCATGTTTGCACAGCTTGGATGCAAGTACCTTGAGCTCTCCGGCTTTTACATTACCGCCGAAGAAATCTACCTCCCCTGGGACATTGACGTCAACTGCCAGTACAAGAACTGGGACGTGATTGCCCCGGCTGTTGCACGCTACTGTCACGCCTCCGGGCAGGGCCTTTACTGGATTCCCTACCACATGGGCCCCGGCTACAAATACTGGAAGAGCCTTGGCATAGACCAGGCCTGGATGCAGCCCAACTGGTATTGGGACCTTCGTAACGAAGGCCGCCACCCGTTCTCAAAGACCATTGCGGCCATAAAGAATGCAGACATGAGCGGCATGGAGCTGGAATTTGAGTATTCCTGCGTGGCTTCTCAGATGAAGGGTGGTGTAATGGGCCCGGACGGTGACGGACGCCTTGTGTTCACCGCCCAGGATGTTCCCGCCCTCCAGGACCGCGTAAGGCATTACATGAAGGAGTTCAAGGACGCAGGGTTCTTCGGAGAGAAGTCCATAGCCCTATACTCCGGCACCAACGCCTTTACGCAGCTGGCCACTTCGGCCGATGCATCTGACCGGGCTCTGTACGATGAAATCTGCGAGTTCATTTTAGGTAACAGGAAGTAAGCGCAAACTTAAACGGCTGGCAATCTGCAATTTACGCAAAGTCCCGTATCACTTTTTACCCACGGCAAAATGCATAATACACTAATAATAAAGCACTTAGCAAAAACGCTCATCTTGCTTCCTTTGGCGTTTGCCTGCGGGCCGAAGCCGGAACAGCAGGTATCAGAGCCTTCCGGCATACATTTTTCCGTAGACGAGACCACCGGAAACCTCACTTTCCTTGGTTTGGGCGCAGGCGGGCACAACTACGCCGGCGGCAGCGGACTGTGGAGGATGTACTACAACACCCCGGAGCAGAAGGAGATAGAGATTACTCCCCTTGACGGAACGCCGGAGGTAAGTGTGGCGGGAGACACTGTGCATATAGACTACTCAGCACTTGCCGGAAAAGCATTTGAGCTGCATCTGACGCTATGGAAAGAGGAAGGGCAGCTGAGGTTTGGAGCAACTGTAAAGAACAATGAGCCACACACGATAATCCGCGAACTCCAGTACCCGCTTGTTGGGAAACTGCAACTGCCGGAAGAATACAGGCTTCTCACAACCCACACCGGAGGGCAGATTCATGAGAACCCCGTGTGGAAGATATCCAACGTTGATACAAGGGCCCTTTATATGACCCCCGCCCAGAAGTTCCGCCAGATGGACCTCCAGTATCCCCGTAACGCCGCCTCCAACTGCTTTGCGTTCATAGGGGATAACGACGGCTTGTATTTCGGCTCCCACGACACCTCCCTCCAGCAAACCTGGCACGGGCTCCGCACCTACCCCGATGAAGGGACAATAGGCCATGTGACGGAAGACTTCAAGAACCTTGAAGCGGGCTTTTACCGCTACCCCAACGCGATGTACGGCGATACTTGGAGCAATGATGCCAGCGTAGTGGTGCCATACACCGGAGACTGGACCGAGACTTCCCGCATTTACCGCAAATGGGCCGATACCTGGTGGCACCACGCCCCCGTTCCAAAGTGGGTGCAGGACATGACCGGCTGGCAGAGAGTTATCTTCAAGCACCAGTACGGGGAAGTCCTTCGCACATATGAGGACCTTCCCGGCCGCATTGCCGCCGCCGGAGAGTCTGTGGGTTGCAACGCCGTCCTGGCCTTCGGCTGGTGGGATGAAGGCATGGACAACGGCTATCCCAACTACACCCTGAAAGACGAAGCTTCATGGAAAGAGGCAATTGCGGCATATAGGGCAGGCAGTGCTGTCCCTCCGCGTTGCTTCGCAACCCTGTCCGGGCAAATGCTCCGGGACAGCACTGCCTGCCCTAAAAACAGGTTGTTGCTATACTTCAACGGGCGCCTCATAGATGTAGAAAGCAACTTCTACAAGAGCGGCGGAGGGTCACGCGTAGCCAACAAAGACAACACGGGCAGGGAGTTCACGGAGCACTACAAGTTCACCGGAGAAGGAACCACGCTGGGGTATTACGACTCCAGGACGTTCGTTATAGCCAACATGAGCAAGCGGGAGTGGCGTGACCAGCTCCTGAAGTGGGCCGACAGGGCCATGGAGTACGGCGCCGACGCCGTGTTCTACGACCAGCTTGGCGTTGCGGAGGAGTTCCCGGACTGGGACCTTTCCCGCGAATACCCCGTCCAGGACATCTTTACGGGCCGTTACAAGGCCGAATCACTCAAGGAAATCCGAGACCACATCAAGGCAAAGGATCCGGAGTTCGGCCTTGGCACAGAATGGCTCAGTGACTGCACCAGCCAGTTCTGCGACTTTGTGCACATTGTGGAGTTCACGGCGCTTCCGGAGAGCTTCCCGGAATGGTTCCGCTACACCTTCCCGGAGGTTGTGTGGAGCGACCGCTGCGTGCGCGACGACAACGACGTTCCCCGCCGCGTGAACAACACCCTCCTCAAGGGCCTCAGGAACGACATTGAGGTGTTCCGCTGCCGCGGACTCATAGATGAAACGCCTGTGTACCAGGCACATCTTGCAAAGGTGAACGAAATCCGTCACGCCTTCCCGGAGCTACTCCTTGAAGGCCGATACACCGCCACTGACGGCTTCACCTGCTCAGAAAAAGCCCTCACCGCCCGCAGCTTCACCGCCGGAGACAGGATGGCCGTAGTTGTGACAAATACAGGTGAGAAAATGAAGATAGGAAAGATTACGGTGCCGGGGTACAAACTCACTGACAGCCGCAGCATAGGAGGGAAGATTGAATCAAACACCATAACGCTTGACACCAATGAAATTGCAGTACTTGTTTACTCTCGCTAGCATATTTGCGCTTCTTCTTTCCTGCAGCCCCAAAGCGCAGGACACTCCCCTTCTGGAGGCTCCTTCAGGGCTGACCGTTACGGAGATTACCACGGAATCGGCCACCCTTTCATGGAAGGAAAATTCGGCCGAAGCCATTGGCTACTATGTGTTTCTGAATTCAAATGTGAAGCCTCTGGAGGCCCTTCCACAGGGAAGCGCATCCTACACTTTCACCGGTCTTTCCGAGAATACTGAATACAGGTTTGGCGTGCAGGCGTACGGAAACGGCACGGCAATGAGCCCGGTTGCATGGACGGATCCCGTAAAAACCGCCGCTCCGGAGCCGGAACCTGAACCGGACCCCAATCCCATTGAGCCCGTCACCTTTGACTGGACGGAGGTAACCGGACTTGACATTCCGGAATCCATTAAAGTATACCAGACCGAAAGCACCGTGAACGGCCGTCCGCTGAATGCGTGGTATGCCGTTGCCGACTGCACCGGGGACGTAAGGCTGAGGGTACTTTTCCCCGGCCTTGACGGCAAGAAAACAATTGACGACCAGGCCCAGGCCGATGAAAAATGCCTTGTGCTTGTAAACGGAGGCATTTTCGGCAAGCTTAACAACGGTTTTGCCGTTTGCGACGGCGAGCAGACTCCCTGGGCACGCGTGGAAGACGACAACTGGGACGTAGACCGCCAGTACTGGGGCCCGGACAGCAAGCTCCACACGGTGTCTCGCGGGCTTTTCGGCGTAGATGAAGTCGGGAAACCTGGCGTCTTCTGGTCATATACCCCCAAACACGGTACCGTGTATGTGTACGACAAGCCCATTCCCACCGTTGCGGGCGGCCCCGTACAAGCCGGCGGCACGGACACTTTCCCTTGCGAGAGGACAGTCTGGGAGCCATACAACGCCATCACCTGCGGTCCGGTGCTCCTCCAGGGCGGCAAGTGCCCCATCAATGACAAGAAGACTTCGGCCGGCTACTGGGAAACCAATTACGAGCTTTGGGTCGACGACATTTACGGCGTGGATGTCCTTGCCGACCGCACGGCGGTAGGATTCCTTGAGGACGGCCGCGTGATCCTTCTTGTGGCCGATGGCAGGATTGACTCCTCCAAGGGCGCCAACACCCTTGAAATGGCCGCCATCATGAAGGGCCTTGGATGCGTGGGCGCACTTAACCTTGACGGCGGCGGCTCCACGGGAATGTGGGTTAGGGGCGGCGGTCACCTGAACGACCTCACCGGCGGCAACCGCGCGGTCCTTACCACCATAGGCTTTTTTGAAAAGTGATTCTTGCGAGCCTCATACTGGCTGCCTTGATCGGCCTTGTTCCCGCCCCCGTGGAATACTCTCCGGAAAGGAGCAGGACCTGCTTCCGGAAGGCCATAGAGCATCTTGAACCTTGGCAGAAAGAAGAGGCCTACAGGATTACAATCCGTGGCCAGAAGGTTAAGGTTGAAGCTCTTACAGAAGAGGGCAGGTTCCGGGCACAGACAACCCTGGAGCAGCTAAGGGCCCTTGGGGAACTCCCGGAGGGGACAATCCTTGACTATCCGCGCCTTCGGCACAGGGGCCTCATGATAGACGAATCCAGGAGTTTCAAGGGCCTTGAGTTCCTGAAAAAGCAGATTGACGCCATGGCGCTCCTGAAACTCAATGTCCTGCACCTTCACCTTGACGACAGCGCCGGCTGGAGGATGGAGATTGACTCGTACCCGCTGCTGACTGAAAAAACTGCCTTCCGCGTGGGGTACACCTACCATGAGTGGGAGGCCGGGAAGTATAAGTTCACTTCGGCCGAAGACCCCGCCGGTTATGGCGGATTCTATTCAAAGGCGGAACTCCGGGAGCTGGTGGAATATGCCGCCAAGCGCTTCATAACCGTGATTCCTGAGGTTGAGATGCCGGGCCATTCAATGGAAGTGGGATATGCCTACCCTGAGGTGCTTTGCACCCTTGAAGACGGGACTCCTTGCCGCGGGGCATGGGACCTTTGCCCGGGTTCCGAAGCCACCTACAGGCTTCTGGAAAGCGTCCTTTCAGAGGTGATGGAGGTATTCCCTTCGGAGTTCATCCACATTGGCGGAGACGAGGCCACAATGAAAACATGGCCCGGCTGCCCCAAGTGCCGCACGCTCATGGAGCAGGAGGGATACACCTCCGTAAAACAGCTCCAAGGACACCTTGTGCGCCGTATAGAGGCTTTTGTCCGCTCCCATGGCCGAAGGATTATCGGCTGGGACGAAATCCTGGAGACGGGCGTACCGGAGGGGGCCGTAGTGCAAAGCTGGAGGGGCGTTTCAGGAGGGCAGAAGGCATCGGCCCTGGGACACGACGTTGTGATGTCCCCCAACACCCACCTCTATCTTGATTACTACCAGGATCTTATACGGAAAGAGCCGAAGGCGGTTGGCGCGCTGACATCCCTCCGGTGGGTCTACGGGTATGAACCGCTTGCCCCCGGGATGGCCCCGGAGCATCTTCTTGGAATCCAGGGAAACCTCTGGTGCGAACTGATCCCCACCCCGGAGCATGCCGAATACATGCTTTATCCGCGGGCCTTTGCAATTGCCGAAACCGCCTGGAGCCCTTCTTCGGCCAAAGACTGGGAGAGCTTCTACCGCAGGACAAGGGCTCTCCTTGAAGTATTCCACCGACGCGGGTACAGGAGTTTCGACCTTGACACGGAGAGCGACCTTTCACGCAGTGGATGCCGCACCTACGAGGAATATGACGCTTATTTGAAGAATTAATCTTATCTTTGCGGAAGACATGGAAATCAAGATAGACTGCAGCCTCAACCATTCCCTTTACAGGCAGATTGTAGAGGGTGTGGAACATGGTATCCACGAAGGCTCCATCCCCGCCGGAGAACAACTTCCGTCCATGAATTTCCTTGCCTCAAAATACGGCATTTCCCGTGAAACCGTCAAAAAAGCCTACGGCATCCTGGTAGACAAAGGCCTCATTGCCCCAAAGCACGGCAAAGGCTTCTACGTGGCCGATATTTCCAAAAGCGGACGCCCTCAGGTGCTGGTTATCTTTGACAAGTTCTCCGTTTACAAACAGATTATTTTCAACGCCTTTTCCGGCACGCTGTCAGACAAGGCCGAAATCACCATTGTCAACCACAACCAGAGCCTGGAGCTCCTCACGTACTATCTGGACAACTATCTTGATACCTTTGACTACTATGTGGTTACGCCGCACTTTCCACTGGACAAGGCCACCCAGGCTGGAGTTTCAAAGCAGCTTTCCCGCATTCCCAACCGTAAGCTCATAATGCTTGACCGCCTGCAGCCGGATTTCCCCGGGAACTTCGGCGCGGTGTATCAGGACTTCGAGAACGACATCCGTGACGGTCTTTCCCAGGGCCTGTCCCCTACCGTCCGCACCCGGAAACTCCGGGTGATAACGCTCCCGTCATCCCTATACGGCCATGGGATGCATAGCGGTATAAAGCGCTTTTGCCAGGAGCACTCAATACCCGTGGAATTCATAGAATCGGCCCCCTCCGATATTCATCCCGGAGACACGTTCCTCCTCCTCAGCTCCCAGCTGGACGCAGGGCTGGTGGCCCTCACCCGCAAGATTCAGGAAAGCGGTCTGGAGATTGGCCGGGACGTCTTCATCATCTCCTACAACGAGTTCGACATGAACGAGATTGTCCTTGGCGGGCTCACCACAGTTTCGGCCGATTTCCATGAGATGGGAAGGCTGGCGGCGCAGATGATCCTGGACCGAAAACTCGTCAAGATTCACTGCCCGTTCAGGATGATGAGGCGACATACTTTCTGATTTTGTATTGCATTACAAAGAAATAATTCTTATATTTGCATTATAGTACCACAGTGCACCACACTTTAGAAACTAGTTTTAATTTCATAACCAATTCATTATTAACATGAAAAAACTCATTAACGCATTTCTTGCTCTTGCTGCAGGCCTAGCTATTGCAGGCTGCGCCAAAGAGTACGACGACTCCGCTCTGCAGGACAAGGTGAACAACCTTGACAAAAAAGTGACGGAGCTGGAAAAGAAGGTGAATGCCCTCACTGAGCAGGTCACCGGTCTTGCCAACACCATCGACGAATGGAAGAAGGGTGGCTTCGTAGAGTCTGTCACTGACATCAAGGAAGGTGACACAGTCATCGGCTACACCGTCACGTTCGTAGGCGGCAAAACCGTTGTCCTCTACAACGGTAAGGACGGCGCCCCCGGCAAAGACGGCAATCCCGGTGCTCCCGGTAAAGACGGTGAAAAAGGCGCTACCGGTGCCGACGGCCAGACTCCTACCATCATCCTCTACGAAGGCAATCTTGTATGGGCAATCGGCGACAAGCCTATCCTCGTAGACAATAAGCCCGTTCCTGCAAACGTAGTTCCCACCTTTGCCATCAACGACGAAGGTCACCTCATCATGACCCTCCTTGGCCAGGAGACGGACCTCGGCAAGGTCAAGGGTGAAGACGGTGCTGCCGGCACAGGTGGAGACTCCATCCTGAAGTCCATCGAGAAATCGGCCGATGGCAAAAACCTCGTCTTCACGCTCAACGGTGATCCCGAGGTAGTGTATGAAATTCCCTTCGCAACCGCTTTCAAGCTTGTCATCGAAAACACCCAGATCGAAGCCGCTGCCGGCAAAACCGTAGAGATTCCCTTCACAGTTGAAAACGGCACCGCCGAAATGGTAGACTTCTTCGTAAACAATTCGGCCTATGAAGCCAAGATTGTCGAGAGCAAACTTGTTGTTACCGTTCCGGATCCCTTCCAGGCAGCCCAGATTCTTGTATGGGCCCAGAACGACAAGGGGCTGTCTTCATTGGTGAAGCTTTCCTTTATCACCGCCGCTGACGTTGTGGTAGTAACTCCCGCCGAAGATATTGCAGCTATTCCCGCCGCTGCCGGAGACTTTGTGATTGACCTCACTTCCAACGTAGACCTTGACGCCAAGGTCCCCGAGGACGCAACCTGGATTTCCAAGGCCGAAGTAACCAAGGCCGACTACAAGCTCACCCTCACCCTTACCGAAAATGAAACCGGAGCACCCCGTGAGGCCGAGATTTCCATTGTTCGCAAGGACAACGGACAGGAAGTCAAGACTGTCAAGATTGTCCAGCTCTATGAAGCTCCCGCACCCCTTGACCCTGCACAGGCAGGTGATGTCCTTTGGGCAGAAGACTGGTCAGCAGTTCCTACCGACAAAGAGAAATCCGAAGTAGAAGACTATGACTACAGTTCAACCGTTGTTTATGGCGGCAGGAAGGTTGCCTATGCAATCACCCACAGTGCCTCCACCACATCCAAGTCACAGCTTTACTACGATACCCAGTATGGCTACAAGGATAATGGCACTGCTGTCAAAGATGGCAACCTCCTCATTGCAAAGGGCAATGGTACATTCACAGTTTCCGGTATTCCCGTAGCAGAAGCAAAGGCCGCGACGCTCACATTCAAGGTCAACGCCAAGAGAGATGTCACAGTTACTTCTCCCACTGAAAACGTTACCGTAGGTGAAAGGACATGGGGCGAAGAAACCTCAAAGCCCTATTCCGCAACAGTGAAAATCACCTTCGGGGAGAATGTCGAAAAGTTCGCGCTCCTTTTCACCAATGCCGATGCCGGCAATAATGTCCGCGTAGACGACCTTCAGGTTGTTGTGGACGGAGAGCCCGCAGTAAAGGAACCCGCATTGGAACGCGTATGGGGACTTTACAACACAGGAGCAGAGGCATACTGGTTCGCAGATGTCAAGGATGGTTCTGCCGGCATGGCCGCTACAACTGACAGGAACATCGCCATGGATGATGACTATATCTATCTGGCTAAATCTTCCGCATATCCCCAGGTATTCGCCATTGACAGAACCGATCCTTCCAAGGTCAAGAAGCTTCCCATCAATGGAATTGCTGGCGGAACTCACCCGATTTCATGTGTTCGTGTCGTAAAGAACACCGACCCCGCTGTCAACAATGGTAAAGACATCCTTCTTGTCAGCAATCTGAAGGGTGACTACGAATTGAAAGTATTTGCTTACCTTAATGGAATTGAAGCCGATCCTACTCAGGTTCTTATCTGGCAATGGGACAATCATGCAAATGCTTCTGACTGGCGCAGATATGGTGACAAGTTCACTGTAACCGGGACATGGCAAAACGGTGCCATTTGGTTCCAGGGATGGAGTGATGGCAAAGCCCTTTATTTCCCTCTCAACGGTGGTATTGACAAGCCCAACGAGGTTAGCTATGTCATTGACGCCACAGCCAGCGCAATCAAAGATATTGCAGTATATCCCGGTCAGGATACTGAGGTATTCATCACTTCATACAACAAGGCGGCTTTCTGGACAAAGAGTGCAGACAAGAATGCAAACAACTGGATTCTCTGGACTGAAGGCGCTGCCATGGAAAGCCTGAAGAATACTTATGGCTACAATTTCTTCGCTTTCAACGGCAAGAATTACATAGCATACACAAAGATTGAAGATACTACACATAGCCGCATACAGGTTATGGAAGACAATGGTGCATTCAAGTCCTCTTTGGACGCAAAAGCAGGCCTGATGGAACTGCCTCTGCAGCACGCCTCAGATTTTGCCACGGCTTCTCCTGCCGCCGGACAAAACAATGGTGACTGCACCGTACGTATCATTGATGGTGAGGTTTATATTGCCGCCCTTGGCTCAGACATGGGCCTCTCACTCTTCAAGATGGTTCTCAAATAATCCTTGAATAAATATTGAATCATTCAGGGCAGCCCCACGCGGGTTGCCCTGTTTGTATCGGGCAGGTGGAAGTGAAAAGGCGCAAAAATGGGCAAAAATGCGGGAATCCAGTTGAGGTTGGAAGTGTAATCCCGCAAAAATGGGCAAAAATGCGGGATTTGAGTACGTAATTTTGTATCTTTGGGTAGGATGAAAAGGATTATCGTATTATTTGCTGTGGCGGCCCTGCTATGGGGCTGCAGCACGCCGGCGGAAAAGGCCGCGAGGGGCCTTGCGGGGCGCATTGTGCCAGGGTATAGCATATCTTTCAAGGAAAAGGCCGATACCACGGAAAGTTACGCCTTCTACTCTAAGGGCGGAAGGCTTGTGATAGAGGGGGCTTCGGCAAATGCAATGGCCGTGGCGCTCAACAGGTACATCAAGGATTACTGCAACGCCGATGTCTCCTGGTACGCATCAGCCCCGGTGGAGGTGCCCGCGGTACAGCCCGAAGTTACGGAACCTGTGAGCGGCCACGCACTTGTTCCCTACAGGTTCTTTCTCAACTACTGCACGTTCGGCTACGAATTGCCGTGGTGGGACTGGGCCCAATGGGAGCGGCTCATAGACTGGATGGCCCTTCACGGGGTGAACATGCCGCTGGCAATAACCGGCGAGGAAGCAGTGTGGCAAGAAGTACTTCGGCATCACGGACTTACGGACGCTCAAATACGCGCATGGTTCACGGGCCCGGCCCATCTTCCCTGGAACCGCATGTGCAACATAGACGGAGTGGACGGTCCCCTGCCGCAGGAATGGATAGACGGCCAGGTGAAACTCCAGAAGCAGATTCTGGCAAGGGAGCGCGAGCTTGGCATGAAGCCTATTCTCCCCGCATTCAACGGCCATGTTCCTAAGGCCATGAAGGAGATTTATCCTTCGGCCGGGATAACGGATGTATCGGGCTGGGGAGGGTTCCCGGAAGAGAATCTCTGCCACTTCCTATCCCCTACGGACTCCCTTTTTGGCGTAATGCAGAAGGAATTCCTGGAGGCGCAGGAGCGGCTTTTCGGCACGGACCACATATACGGAATGGATCTTTTCAACGAGGTCGACGCCCCTTCCTGGGACCCTGAAACCCTTGCATGGATAGGCCGAAGCGCCTATGAGTCCCTTGCCGCCGCAGACCCGGAGGCCGTTTGGCTCCAAATGGGGTGGCTGTTCCACTACGACAGGAAACACTGGACTCCGGGAAACGTGAAGGCATACCTGGAGGCCGTCCCCAATGGGAAAGTGATCCTCCTTGACTACTACACGGAGCACACTCCGGTGTGGACATTCACTGAGGGCTTCTACGGACAGCCGTACATCTTCTGCTACCTTGGAAACTTCGGCGGGAACACCAGGCTGGCAGGGCCTTTCAGGAAAGAGAGCGCACGGATTTCGGAAGCCCTTTCCGCGGGCGGCGCGGCCGGGATCGGTTGCACGCTGGAGGCTTTCGGCATAAACAGATGGCTGTATGAATATGTGATGGAGCGCGCCTGGGGGCCGTCTGCCACGGACGACGAATGGCTTTCCGGCCTTGATGCGCGCCGCGGAAGCCCCAAGGGTTTTTGGAAAGAGATGGCCGACAGCATCTATGTACGCGGCTCATTCTCAGAGGGCATGCTTTTTTGCGACCGCCCGTGTGACGAAGGCTACAGCAGCTGGAGGGTGATTCACAAAACGCCCTATGACCCCGCCACGCTGGAGAGGCTTTACGAAAGGCTAATGGCCAGCGCTTCGGGGAAATCGGCCTGGAAAGAGGATGCCGTCACCATTGGCATTCAAGTGCGTGGAAACAGGTTCCCGGCACTGCGGGACAAATTTGTGGCGGCGTGCCGGGCCGGGGACACTGCCTTGGCCGAATCTTTTGGGGCATCCATGAAGGGACTCATGCTGGAGATAGATTCGCTGGCTTTTGAACTTCCGCAGTTCCGGGCCGAAGACTGGCTTTCGGCCGCGGATTCGTGGGGCGGATTCCGGGACAACGCCTGGCATCTTATAACTATTTGGGGAGAAACGGAAAGCCTTCGGCTCAATGACTACGCAAACCGCGCCTGGAGCGGCCTTACGCGTCAATATTACTTTCCACGCTGGGAACTGTTCATAGACACTCACCTTGACTGCCTGAAGCGCGGCGTACAGTTTGACCCCGAGGCGTTTGCAAAGGACTGCAAGGCACTTGAACTGAGCCTTGCCCGCCATGCTCCGCAGTTCAGGACCGCCACGGTGATGACGTATAACGTTGGTGCGTTGTCAAAGACCCCCGGTCAGGCCGGGGGTGACGTCATATCCGACCCCTCCGTCATACCCGGCCCCTCCGTCATACCCGGCCCCGACCGGGTATCTGACATGGCAGCAGTTTTGGCCGATGCCTCCCTTGCGGCCCTTCAGGAACTTGACAGTTGCAACCGGCGTTCTCAGGTTTTCCAATTGGAGGAGTTGTCTAAGGCCCTTGACGGCCGGCCTTTCCACTTTGCCAGGGCATTCCCCTTTGCTGGCGGCGCGTACGGAAACGGAGTGCTTTCAAAGGAGCCGGTGGTGGCCTCTTTCACCGTTCCGCTTCCTAAGGCCGATGGTGCCGAACCCCGCTCAATGGCCGTGGTGGAAACTGCCGACATTGTGTTCGCTTCAGTGCACCTTGACCATGTTGGCAGCGAGGCTAGGCTTCGGCAAGTTTCGGCCATAAACGACTGGTTTTCCACGCATTACCGCGGCACCCTGAAGCCGGTCATCCTTTGCGGAGACTTCAATTCCAGGCCGGAGTCTGAGGTTATCGGCCTTATGAAAGACAACTGGGAGCAGCTTTCCGGAACGGACTACACTTACTCCACCCTGGCACCTCACGGCTGCATAGATTACGTGTTCTCATGGCACGACGGTGCCCCCGTTAGAGTCATTTCCAGCACTGTTGTCACTGAGGCAGGCCTGTTGTCAGACCATTTTCCCGTTTCCGTGACAGTGGAGTACTAAGCCCGTGGAGGCAACGCATTGACATTCAGCACATTACTCAAAAACGTCTGCCCGGTTTTGGGTAGACGTTTTAACATAACAATCACACAATCAATTACTTAATTCCACGGCCAAATCCGGGCGGTTGGTGGTGATAACGTCTACGCCAAGGTCCTTGAGGTACTTCATTTCCTCAGGGCTGTCTACGGTCCAGACATTGACCGTGAGGCCAAGGGCATGGGCGCGCTCCACCCAGTCAGGGTGCTTATGGAAAGCCACCCAGTTGTAGTCTATGCCGTTAATGCCGTCTGCGTGAATTTGTTCCGGCTCCACCACGCCTTCAAGATACTGGTTACCGAAGCCGGGAAGATTTGCGGCTATCCACTTGCAGGCGTCGTAGCTGAAGGAGATGAACATCACGCGCTCCGGATCCAGAAGGCCGTGGGCCCTAAGTTGCCACACGCAGCGCCGGGTAAGTTCCAGAGTAGCCTCCACGGTGTCCTGCGGCTTTACCTCCAGCACCATCATACAGGCCGATTTTGTCCCCTGATGCAGGTATTCGTTAAGAGTTGGGATGGTTTCTCCGTTTGGTAGACGGGCCCCAAGAAGCTGCCTGTAAGTGCTTGTGTGGATGGGAATTCCGGCAATTAAAGGGTCGTGGTTTACAACCACCACGGAGTCTGCGGTAAGGTGGACGTCAAACTCGCTGCCCCAGAAACCGCCCTCCTGGGCTGCCTTCAGGGAGGCAATGGAATTCTGGGCATAACCGGCCTCCTGGCACTGCCAGTAACCGCGATGGGCACATACTTTCTGGGCTTTCACGGGCGCTGCCGCCAGCGCCAGAAGCGTAAAAAACAAAACAAGTTTTTTCATAGCGTGAAGTTACTAATTTTTTTGTACCTTTGAAAACTATGGACAAACTATTACTCATAGACGGCCACGCGCTGGTATTCAAGATGTACTACGCGTTCCTCCGCAGGCCCATGATAAACTCCAAGGGACAGGACATGTCCATCCTCTACGGGTTCACCAAGCACCTCCTGGAAATGTTCCAGAGGGAAGCCCCCACGCACGTTGCCGTGGCCTTCGACCCCCCGGGAGGCACTTTCCGCAATGAGATGTACCCGGAGTACAAAGGCACCCGCCCGCCCACTCCGCAGCTTATCATAGATGCCCTGGAGCCCCTCACAGAGCTTGTGAAGGCCATGAACATCCCCGTTGTGATGGTCCCCGGTTTTGAGGCCGATGACGTAATAGGCTCCATTGCCGCCCGGTATGCCGGAGAGTCGCTTGACGTTTTTATGGTTACCCCGGACAAGGATTACGGCCAGCTTATCGGCCCGCACGCTTTCCAGCTGAAGCCCGGCAAAGCCGGCTCCGAGTCTGAACTTGTGGGCGTGACACAGCTCTGCGAAAAATGGGGCATCTCCGCGCCTTCCCAAGTGATAGACATGCTTGCCATCTGCGGAGACTCCGCCGACAACGTCCCCGGCGTAAAAGGCGTTGGAGAGGTTGGCGCCGCAAAGCTCATAGCCAAATACGGCACGGTTGAAAACATCTACGCCCACATCCAGGAGCTCACTCCCCGCATGCAGGCGCAGTTTGAGGAAGCCAGGCCTCACATGGCCCTTTCCAAGGCCCTCGTGACCATAAAAACAGACATGGAGCTTCCCGTAACGCTGCAGGACATGCGTTACACCGGAGAGTTCCAGGGCAAACTGGCACAGCTCTTCGACCTCTATGAGTTCAGTTCGCTGAAAAGGTTCTTGCAGGGGCATGTCACCGTAACCCCCGTTTCCGTGTCCGAGACCCCTCAAAATGCCCCCGCGGGCACCATTACCCCCGTTTCGGTGTCCATGGCCGAAGTAATTGCTGCGGCAAGGGCCGCCGGGGAACTGGGATTGTCACTGAACGGCCAGCGGCTGGCGGTTGCAGCCACGGGGAAATCCGGGCAGTCGCTTGTTGGCATCATCCCGGCCACAGAATGGCAGAAAGCCCGTGAAGTACTTGAGAGCAACTCCATCGCAAAATTCGGCCCGGACCTGAAGCATATAGCCAACGTCCTGGCATCGGAGGGAATAGGCCTTGAAGGAAAGTGGAACGACATCCAGCTCATGCACTACGTCCTGAATCCGGAACGCAGCCATGACCTCCAAGCCCTTGCGCAGACTTACCTGGGGGTGTCGCTGGAAGAATCGGCCCCTCAATTTACGGGTTCGCTTTTTGACGAAGCCCCGGAAGAGGACAACTCACCGCTGGAAAAGGAAGCCGCCGTCATGATTCCTCTTGGCAAGGCCCTCAGGGCAGGCCTCCCGGACTTCTACGACAACATGGAAGAGCCTCTGTCCAAGGTACTTGCAAAGATGGAGCGGGATGGCGTGAAGGTAGACCTCCGGCAACTTTCTCATTTTGCCGATTCCCTAAGGGTGGAACTCACGGAGCGCGAAGCCCGCATACGGGAAATGGCCGGGGAGCCCGCCCTCAATATTTCCTCCCCCAAGCAGGTGGGAGACATCCTCTTTGAGAAACTAAGGCTGGACCCCAAGGCCAAAAAGAGTTCCAGGGGCCAGTATTCCACGGATGAAGCCACCCTTCAGGAAATAGCGGACCGCCATCCAATAGTAAATGAAATCCTGGAATTCCGGGCCGTCAAAAAGCTCCTTTCCACATACATAGAGCCTTTCCCGTCGTATGTAAGTGAGGCCGATGGCCGCGTGCACACCACGTTCAATCAGGCACTTACGGCAACAGGACGCCTGTCCAGCTCCAACCCCAACCTCCAGAACATCCCCATCCGCACGGAACGCGGCAAAGAAATCCGCAAGGCCTTTGTGCCCGGGACGCCTGACGGGGTCATCGTTTCGGCCGACTACTCCCAGATCGAGCTCAGGATCATGGCCCACCTAAGTGGAGACGAGCACCTCTGCGCTGCATTCAGGGAGGGTGTGGACGTCCACGCCGCCACCGCCGCCAAGATTTTCGGGAAACCGGTTTCGGAGGTGACAAGGGAAGAAAGAGGACAGGCCAAAACCGCCAATTTCGGCATCATGTACGGGATTTCGGCCTTCGGCCTGGCTCAAAGGCTTGGGCTTTCAAGAAGCGCCGCAAAAAGCCTGATTGACGACTATTTTGCCTCGTTCCCGGCCATCCGAAGCTTCATAGATTCGTCCGTGGCCTTTGCCAGGGAGCACGGGTATGTTGAGACTCTCTTCGGCCGACGCAGGTATCTCCCGGACATCCATGCGCACAATGCCACCGTCAGGTCCCTGGCCGAACGCAATGCCGTCAACGCCCCCATCCAGGGGACATCGGCCGATATAATAAAGCTTGCCATGATTGGCGTGGCGGCGCGCCTGAAGGAAGGCGGCTTCCGCTCCCGGATGGTGCTCCAAATCCACGACGAACTTGTGTTTGACGCCATTCCCCAGGAGGTTCCCGCCCTCAAGGCCATGGTGAAGGAAGTGATGGAAAACGTAATTAAATTGTCCGTGCCGCTTACCGTGGAATGTTCGGCCGGCGCTAACTGGCTGGAGGCCCACTAGCCATGGAAAACGATAAAGACCTCATACAAAGAGCCCTTGCCGGAGACCAGATAGCCTACCGCATGCTCTACCAAATCCACGAGCCCTCCGTCCGGGGGCGCGTGAGCGGCTATTTCAAATGGAAGGCCGATGTAGACGATGTTGTGTCCGAGAGCTTCCAGAAGGCGTTTTCGGCACTTTCGGCCTTTGACACTTCAAGGGAATTCAGGCCGTGGCTTATCACCATTGCCACCAGAACGGCGCTGGACCACCTTTCCAGCATCAAGAGGGAAGACAACAAGAAGGAGGGAATCCTGAGCAAGGCTTCGCAGGGAGACCCCATGGGCGCGGAGCTCACGGACACCACCCCGGAAGAGGAGATTATCCAGGACGAGGTCCATCAGAGGCTCATACAGTATATAGACGAGCTTCCGTCGCTGTACAAGGACGTTATGATAAAATATATGATAGAAGAGCTTGAGTACGAGGAAATCGCAAAGGAACTGGGGCTTGAGCTCAATACGGTGCGCACCCGCATCAGGCGCGGCAAGCAGCACCTTTCGGAAATGATGTTAAGGGGGGAAGTGGAATGACGTTTGATGATTTTATAGGTTTTATTGAGAAAGACTTTGAGCTTTCTCCGCTTCAGAGGGAGCGTTTTGCCGCCCTGGACGGGTTGTACCGTGAGTGGAACGCCCAGATAAATGTTATCTCCCGTAAGGACATTGATGGCATTTACGATCACCATGTGCTTCATTCGCTGGCCATTGCGCGGTACATCATGACGGTGCCGGGCCTGTGGGAAGAGTTCTCTTCGGCCTCCATTCTGGACCTTGGCACCGGCGGCGGATTTCCCGGAATTCCGCTGGCCATCCTGTTCCCTTCGGCCCAGTTTGTACTATGCGATTCCGTAGGGAAGAAAACCATTGTGGCGTCTGCCGTTTCAAAGGCGCTGGGGCTTTCCAACGTTTCGGTAGTTAACGCCCGGGCCGAATCCCTTGGCCGCACCTTTGACTTTGTGGTGTCGCGCGCCGTCGCCTCACTGCCGGACTTCTACCCCTGGGTCAAGGGCTGCTACTCCCGCGGCATCCTGTACCTCAAAGGCGGGGATGTCAACGAGGAAATCGCCGCCGTGATGTCCCGTCACAAGCTCCCCCGCGGTTCCGTGAGCACCTGGCCCGTCTCCTCTTGGCTCCAGGATCCTTACTTTGACGGCAAACTTGTAATCCATATCAGGAAATAATCACCTGTCATTTCGAGCGAAGTCGAGAAATCTCAAAAATATTTGGGATTTTCACTTGGAATTACTATCTTTGTAGTCCCTATTACGCGAAAATATAAAAAACACATATCATGAAAAGAACATTTCAACCTTCCCGTCGCAAGCGCGTGAACAAGCACGGCTTCCGCGCCCGCATGGCTTCCGCCAACGGCCGCCGCGTCCTTAGCGCCCGTCGCCGCCATGCACGTAAGAAACTCTCCGTCTCCGACGAAGACCGCTGGTAGTTTTCCGCGGCCGGTCCGGAATCTGGCAAGCGCCACTCCAACCGGTTCTTACAACAATCGCCTAACGCAGACCGCTCCTTCGGCCTGCGTTTTTTGTATCCCGCATCCCCCACTGCACTTCCTCTCCGCGCCCCCCCCTTATATTTCTCCCCTATCGGTGCAAGCCAACTACCTCTTTATCAATCGTTTACAAGAAAGCCTACTAGAAATAATTCTGGTAGACTTTTCCGCGAGCGCCTCGCTATCAGCAACTTAACCTCCACCGTCCACAATGTGCAGATACTTCTTTATTTGTGAAGGTTTTGCTGCCGTTCTTGCCGACAACAGTTTATGAAGTTCATACTTCCTTAATATCGGCAGTCCCGGAACTTCTCTCACGCTTGAAATGTATTCTTCCTTCATCAGGATCCGCGTGCAATCTTTATAAACTGCATCTGAGTAATTGTCTTTGTCCTCGCGGATTTCATGCTCGCTTCCGGTGTTGTCATGGAAGCTCCGGATCATGGCTTCATAGTCTCCATAATAACTGATTGCGCCTACATAATCAATTACATTCCAAGTACTTATTATATAATCGGCCAGTTGTTGTACTTCAGAGGACGAGAGGCCTTTCATCCATAAATCCAACTGGGCATAATGCACCCAATCACCCTTTTTATATATGGCGCGTATGTCTCGAAGAGCCCTCCGTAGTTTTCCTGAGGCGGCCGATTCGTCAAGAGGTCTGGAGTACGGGTTACGGTTCTTGAAATATCGAAGGAAGTTCCACCTGTAATCTTCGGCCTTAACAACTATTTTCCTCTCTACCGGGTTGTTATTATTGTAATTTATGGTTGTACGCACAGCTTTGTTTCCCAATTTGACAGAACTACCGAACCTTTTCTGGAAAAGGGAGTTCTTACGTCGCCTGGACTTGTTCCATTCCCTGGAAAAACAGTGAGTGTACTGCTGCACAAACCTTACCATCTGCTCTGCACTTGTGAACCGGCAAGCGCTATGAAGGTGGTCCGGCATAGGGCACAAAGCAAGCACCGTGACATCCATTCTCTCTGCCAGGGTACAGAAAATGGTAAAGTATACAAGGTAGTCCCTGAGCGAATAGAAGATAACAACTCCGCCTTTAGTTTTCTGGTAAATGTGGTGAACTTCACCCTCTGCGACTCTACGTTTCATATGCATTAGTTTTTGTCGCCAAATTATGCATTATGCGGACGTTATGCAATAACCCCGTAACAAATAGCGTTGTTTCACGTGAAACATTTTGCTGTTTTAAAGGAGTACGGGTAAACGACTATTCCCAAATGACGATTACCCTTGAAAATTTAAGGGCCCTAGGCTCCCCGGCACGGCCTTTCATGTGGTATCGGCCTTCATTTTCAAGGGCCGAAAGAGCCGCGTTCACTCTGGAGAGGTTCACATTGAGCTCATTTGAGAAGATGTCAAGGACTCGGCCGATACTTTTCGCTATCCTGACAGGGTTGTCCGTGCGTGCAACACCGGAGTAAAGACGCGTGAGTTCTTCGCGGTGATCCCCGATGTCCTTAAGGGCAATTCCTTCCGGATGCCGCAGGAAAAGGAGCATGACAGCTTTTGACATGGGCCGGAGTTTGAGTTCGTTTCCTCCATAATAAATCCTGTAACCACGAGTTATGCGTATGACCTCATGCGGCGGAGGCGGGACCAGCCCGCCGGCCGAAGCCTCTTTCACGAAGCCGGACAGTTCTGCAGCCTCAGTTTCATCGGCCTGGCCAGGATACTCCTTCTCTGGCTCTTCCAGAATGGTCCCGGCGTTATGTAGAAAGTAGTAAAGGAGGAGCTGGCTATAGTAGGTCATGGTGTTTTAGTTATGTTTTACGCAAAGGTAGTTTAACCGCGATTTGGCCGGTGTAAGTTAAAATGCTGATAGCCAGGCGTTTACAAGAAAGTCTACCAGAATTTTTTCTAGTAGACTTTCTTGTAAAAGTTTGATAATGTGCTAGTTAGCTTGCACCACCAGGGGAGAAAAATAGGGGGAGCTACTTCTCTATGGGGTAGAGCTTCAGGAGCAGCAGGATGAGGAGGGCGATGGCGGCCGGGAACAAGGAGAACAGGGCCCAGATCATGGTTTGGACGGAGGACTGGTTCACGATTGTGACCACGGTTTCTCCGGTTGCTGGGTCTGTGCCGGAGATAAAGCCGGCAAGGCCAAGGAGCAGCGCCACAAGCGCGCCGGATATGGCCGAGCCAAACTTCTGGGACATGGTGCCGGAAGAGAAGATGAGGCCGGTGGAGGAAGTTCCGTTTTTCTCCGTGGCAAAATCCGCAACGTCTGCGTACATGGACCAAAGGAGCGGAGAATATATGCCGATACCAACAGAGGTGAGGATGACGGTTGCAACCATTAACCAGATATAGGCGGGGTCCATTGGGATGAAGAAGAAGCCGATGGACGTAACTGCGCAAATGACCGCTGCCCAGGCAAATGCCTTCTTCTTGGAGCCCACCCACTTTGTGAAGCGGGGAGAAAGGCCGCCGAAGACCATGCAGGTAACCTCACCGAAGGTCATGAACACGGTGTAGTTGATAATGAGGCCCGACACCGTCACGTCTCCGTGCAGGCAGTACTCCAGAAGGTAACCTGCAACGGCATAGCGGAAACCGTTGAAGAAGTTGGTGCAAATGCCAATCAAAGTCAGATAGATCCAGGGCTTGTTGCGGAAAAGGTCTGCGAAAGGCTTGAAAGAGAATTTCTCTGCGCGCACGGGCTTCAGGCGCTCACGGGTGAGAAGGCCGCAGGCAAGGGTGCCAAGGGCGGCCACGGTGCCAAGGACCACGCCCAGAACCGCATACTGGTGCTGAGGGGTGCCGCCAATCATTTTCTGGAGGTAAGGGAAGGAAAGAAGAGTGACGAAACCCATGGCATAAGCGCCCACCATGCGGTAAGACGAGAACTCGTTCTTCTCATTGTCGTCGTCTGTCATAACGCCAAGAAGTGACCCGTAAGGCACGTTCACGGCCGTATATACCGCCATCATGAGAAGGTACAGGGAGTATGCCCAGATACGTTTCCCAACCGGGCCGAAGTTCGGGGTAAAGAGCAGAAGGGCAAACACCAGCCCAAGCGGAATGGCGCCGAAGATGAGCCATGGCCTGTAGGTTCCCCAGCGGGACTGTGTGCGGTCTGCGAGCGCTCCCATCATGGGGTCCGTGACAACGTCGAAAAGACGCGCCACCAACATAAGGGTGGCGGTATCTGCAACCGTAAGGCCGAAGATGTTGGTGAAAAACAGCGGGAACGCAATTGACATCACTTTCCAGGTGATTCCGCCGGCGGCGGCATCTCCCAGACCATATCCTATTTTCTCAATGAGTTTGGCCATAGTTTTCAGCGTGTTTAATAGACAAATATAACAATTTTTTTCAGTATATTTGTGTTATGAAACAGGGATTTACACTTTTTTTGACGGCACTCTCACTTGCCCTCGCAACACCTTCAACTGCACAGACCATAACCCGGCTTGAAGACGGATGGAAGTTCGCCTTCGGCAATGCCGCAGATCCCGGAAAAGACTGGGGGGCAGGCACGGAGTACTTCAACTACCTCACCAAGGCCCACTCCATCCACAATGAGGGCCCGTACACGGAAACCTTCGACGACAGCTCCTGGCAGGAAGTCTCCATCCCCCACGACTGGGTAACCTCCCTCCCCTGCGATTCCCTGGCCAGCCACTCCCACGGCTACAAGACCGTTGGCTGGGAATACCCCGAGACCAGCGTTGGCTGGTACCGTAAATCCCTGACCTTCGGCAAAGGGCAGGAAGGCCGCCATTTCACCATAAGGCTTGAAGGCGTTTTCCGCAACGCAAGCGTCTGGTTCAACGGCATTTATATGGGCACTGAGCCCAGCGGATACGCTACGCAAACCTTTGACATCACCCCTTACATAGACTTCAACGGCGGCCCCAACGTCCTTACCGTAAGGGCCGACGCCACCCTTGAAGAAGGCTGGTTCTACGAAGGCGCCGGCATCTACCGCAACGCCTATCTCATTGAAACAAAGGGCTCTTACGTGCCCGCAGGCAGCTTCTGGGCCAGCTGGGACGGCTCCAAAGTCACCATCCACTCTGAAATCCCGGAAGCCACCCACCGCATCCTTGACAAAGAAGGCAATGAAATGACCGAGCCTCACCTCTGGAGCCCTGAAGACCCTTATCTCTACACGCTGGAATCAACTGTGGGAGAGGACGTTTACCGCACAAGCATCGGCCTCAGGACCGTTGAATGGAACGCCCAGGAAGGCTTCCTTCTCAACGGCAAAAAGCTTACCCTCAAAGGCGTAAACCTGCACCAGGACCACGCCGGAGTTGGCGCCGCCATGCCGGACGAACTCATAGAGTGGCGCGTGAAGGAACTTAAGAAACTGGGCGTCAACGCCATCCGCTGTTCCCACAACCCCGCCTCCCCCGCCCTTCTTGACATCTGCGACCGCGAGGGCCTCCTCCTCATAGACGAAAACCGCCTCATGGGCGTGAACGCGCACCACCGCCGCCTCCTTGAAAACATGGTCATGGAAGGCCGCTCTCACCCATGCGTCATCCTCTGGAGCGTGGGTAACGAAGAATGGGGCCTGGAAAACGACGTCAGAGGCATAAAGATAGTGAAGGAAATGCAGGAGTATGTCAGGAGCCTTGATCCCACAAGAAGGACAACCGCTGCAAACGCCGGCGGCGGCACCCTCATAGAGGGCCTTGACATCCACGGCTACAACTACATAATCCAAAACGACGTTGACGGCCGTCACGCGCGCCACCCTGAATGGATAATCTACGGCTCCGAGGAAACCACCGGCTGCGGTACCAGAAGCATCTACAAGGCCGAAAATGGCAGGATGCCCGCCATCAACCGCACAGAAGAGCCGGAGAATGTCATTGAGCGCGGCTGGAAATTCTACGCAGAGCGTCCCTGGACCGGAGGCGTGTTCTTCTGGACGGGCTTCGACTACCGCGGAGAGCCCAATCCGCTCAAATACCCCGCAACGCTCTCAGAATTCGGCATACTGGACTACTGCGGCTTCCCTAAAGACGAAGCCTGGTACCTGAGGTCATGGTGGACTGGCGAGCCCACCCTCCACATCTGCGGCGCCACCAAAGATATCTGGGTTTATTCCAACTGCGACGAAGTACAGCTCAACGTTAACGGAAAGAACCTTGGCCGAAAGAAAATGCCCCGTAACGGCCATCTCACATGGGAAAACGCCTACTCAAAAGGCCGGATCAAGGCCGTAGGCTATATCAAAGGCAAAAAGGCCGCAACGGACATCATTGAACCCACCGGCCCCGTCACCGCCGTAGATGTAACCTCAGAGCGCATCGGCCGCCTGCAGGTTTACACCCTCACTGCCAAAGATGCCAAGGACCGCACAGTCCCTGACGGCAATGTGCCCGTACAGGTATCCCTGGACGGCCCCGGCCGCATCATCGGCTTTGGCAACGGAGACCCCGCCGGCAGCGAAAAAGAGCAGAGCGCAGACGGAAAAACCTGCACCCTCACCACATTTGGCGGTTTGGCGCAGGTCCTGGTCCTTGGAGACGGCGTCCTGGGCTGTCGTGTTCCATAACCCAAAAAGGTTATTGCTTTTGCGGGATATTCTTGCTATTTTTACACAATCTAAGAAAGAAAGTGAACTACTTTGTATTATTTATTATCGGCATTAACTCCTCCTTTTTAGAAATGTCTGATCTTTTCGGCTTGAATGTGAAGATTAAGGTATCGGAAAAGGATATTAGTCAAGGAGATGTGTATTTCAAATAATCAACCGGATGGTGTCAAATAACAGATTTATTATTGTTGCAGTGGCAGGGATTCTGCTACTTGGCTTTTTTATCTGTGTGTCTTCCTGCGGGACTACGCAAAAGGTCCCTCCACTGGAACCAGTGATTGCAAATGAAACAGATGACCTGGTAGCTGGTCACCTTGAATCACAGGACGTAACCGGTTTGCTTAGTGACTACAAGGAGTATCCGAAATACCGTAGGATGATTGAGGATTTTCTGCTATATGATGTAGATTATGGGGGCTATTCCTATGAAAATCTCAAAAGCTTTGAATTGATAACGGCCAGTGATTCAGTATTTGCCCCTTTTTTCAACTCACTTAGGCTCGATAGGGAAGATGACATCTTAGGTTACATTTCGCGTCTGAATTTTTCCGACATTCCCAAATACTACCAATCGCATCCCGAATGGCAGCATTTCGTCAAGCCTTTTATAGAAAAATCACTGTACCCAGTGGTAGATACCGAAGATTATGCCTTTGTCCGTTACGCAAGGGAAGTGTTCCAAGATACACCATTCTTTAGTCATATAGACTCTGTAAAGGCAGTAAGGAAAAAGGAAATATTACCCGTCATTAACAAATCCCTGGACCAGTACTGCAGGACAGAACTGAAGCTATTGGATTATCTTCACAACATGTGCATCAATGATGTAAACAGATACGTAGAGGAAGCGTTTGACAATATAATAGAGGCCTCCCTTGAAGCTATCGAAAGCTGTGTAAGGGATTATCTTTTCTTCGAGGTAAGGAAGAAAGATACGTATGATGCCGTAGAGGAAGCAGTGAGTAGCATTTTCTGCCTTGAGACCGTTCAAGGGGACGTTATGTTCGCTATTAACGGATTCATCAGTGACTGCAACTCCCAGAGGATAGATCTCGTACAGTCTCTTACACTGCGAGACGATGTGGACACTCTGTCTTACAGAATGAGTTTCACTGAGATTCCATTTTTGCAAGAGTTCTACGTTCCAGAAGAAGATCTTGTCGCAATACAATCGATGCAGGATGAAAAGCGACAGGAGCGCAATTCGCTGTCAGTGATTTCCGGACTTGTCGGACTAATTCCTGGTGTTGGCACATTGGGATTGATTCTAGACGGCGCGGATTTCTTCGGCTCCATCACCTCGACGCGGGAAGAGGCTGAGGCCACGCAGGGTAACTTCGAACATTTCTCGGAGGAACTTTACATGGCTGAGGTGGCGTATGTCATATATGTATGTGACGAATTGTTCTCGGCATTTGCCAAGAGCATCTCATCTAGTCATAAACAACTGAAAGATTATGTGTACTCGGCTCTTTAGATTTGCCTTCGTCGTTTTTTTGATGCTGGTGTCTGCTTCTACGGCAGACGCCCAAATCGGCCGTATGGTGGCCAAGGAAGAGGCGAAGGCCGCAGCGAAACAGGGTGCCAAGGCCGGAGCAAAAACCGCAGCAAAGAAAGTGGCCAAGGAAATGGCGGAGAAGGCTGTTGAGAAAGCTGCGAAGAACGCCGCCAAGAAGGCCGCTAATGAGATGACGGGTGAAATAATCGAACACTCCGCGGTTAGGGCTGGAAGGTATGCCTTGAAATCCACATACAAGAATGTCGGTGGGGCATCCATGCGCTCCGTTGAAAAAATGGTGGGGGAAAAGGAATACAAGGCGGTCTTGAAGGAGGTCTCGGATAATTCCCTAGAGAAGGCCTCCAAGGCTTTTGTCAGGAAAGGAAGCAAAGAGTTGGCTTCCTCTTTGGGAACTAAAGTGACAAAAGAAGTTGCGAAGGGAGGAATAACTGTACTGACAAAAACTGAAATCAAACTGGCAGAGAAGAAGACGATCGTCAAGACCTGCGAAAAATCAGTAATAAAGAGTCTCGTTTCGGAGTGTGAAGAGAAGGCTATAAAGAATGCAGAAAAGAGGGCTATTAAGGGCGTTATAAAAGGCGCCAGGGAAGAAGTTGAACATGTCCTTGGCAAGCGCGCGGGAGATATATGGTCGCAGTGTTTCAAACAAGGGTCGGAGGAGAAGACCAAACTTCTTCTCAAGGACATCGCAGGAAATGCCGACCTTCACAGGGCCCTCACCAAAAACCCCGACCTCCTGAAGTCATATTATCAGCTTGCGGATTCACCGTACAGGACTGACATATCCATGCTCCGATATGTTAATTACGGGGCCGGGAAATACAGCCGCTCAGTTTCGCATTTGGCGTCATCCGTAGGATATGGTGACGATCTAGTCATAAAGACGGCAAGTGGCGTGCACAGTATGTATGACGGAGCCGGGAACTTCCTAGGGACCATAACCGGAGATGCCAGAACGGGTTATGTAATTACTGCTTCATCCGAGAGCCGGAAGCTATTGAGCCTTTATCCGATGAACAACGCCACGTACAAATGTGACGGTATTACATGGATTACAGACCATCAAGGCCGAGTGTCTAAGGTTCATTACACTAATAAAGGCAAGGTGGCTAAGGTGGAACGAGATGGCAGGATTACCCGTGATGCGGTTCGTTGCAAGAACGACTTTACTGTGAACGGTAACGCAACTCATACAGCAGAGTTATACCCCACGGATGAAGGCGGTCACTTGATAGCGCTCCAGAATGGCGGAACGAATGATTTGATTAATATAGTGGGGCAGTCTCCAAGGGCCAACCATGGTGTCGGCGCCAAGAGCGAGATGGATAACATATGGAAACGTGCGGAGAATTCGGCAAGCCGCGCCATGAATAAGGGTAAGGAAGTAACTACCGAAATAGAGTTGAATTATGGTGACAAGTTTACCATGCGGCCAAAGAGTTTTACTTTGACTCAAAAGGTTGATGGTGTTATTGATGAAGTCCCAATTAAGAAAAACAAAGTGGCAATCGATCATATTACAATCACCAACGACTAGATTAGTCAATGATTGGTGATACCAGATCTTATAGAAGGTGACTCAGTGAGTTACCTTCTGTTTTTGTAGAAGTGGCGTGGGGTGCCGAGGGAACTCCGTTCCGCTTCGCTCCACATCCAAAATAAAAAAGGTGCCGTGTTTGCACCTAAAACGCGGCATGGTGGACGTTTCGGGTGACATATCGCCTGGAATTTAGTTTATACTTTTTGATATTTCAAAAAAAAGCGTTAGTTTTGCATTTGGAATCGTCACGGGGATTTCGGAAAGGGTTGACAACCCTCTCAAACATAGTTTGATACGAGCCCCATCTGAAAAGTCGCAGCCTAGGCGGCTTTTATTTTTTGTGCATTCTCTCACCCGGAACTGTAATACAGTATTGAACGTACTGACCTTTGGATGCCTGGAATCCAACTGTTAGTTTGACTCTTCCATACTTCATAATAATCATTTTGGAGAACTTCTTCTGATTGTTATCTTCCTGTTTCTTAGGCCTTTCCTCCACGAATTCCGCTTTATTCAGTATTTCTGTAAGATTAAGTACAGCCATTGTGGATTCATATGTCCCGGATGCATGCCCCCTAGTCTCATTCAACGAATGAAACTTTACGTAAATGAAGTCATTTAGAGATTCATTCCAAACTCTCTTGTCAGGATGCTCTGCTTTCCACTTAGCATAGAAATCACCTATTATTTTTTTACGGACTTTTATGTCTTCCGGAGCACACCCTTGCGGTATAATAATATTTTCCACCATAATTACCAAATTATTAGTATTATTGCATAGTACCCCGTTAAGGTGCACTATTCCCCTTACTGAAATACGAAAATGATTTGTGAAGGGAGCCGCTTCGGAATGAAGACTTACTTACTCCTGGTTTCATTACCGGCCGATTCGACGACCGTATTACCGTTAACAAAGATACTCTTTTTATCTGAATGAGGCAAGATTGTTCACATTATCATATGGCGGTAATTGCGGAACCAACCACACGAGCAAAAAATGAAGAACAGACAAGCGGGGCACTTCCAGAAGCCGGCCTTGGGGTTGGCTTTGTCTAGGGTACCGTCCGGGAGGACGGCCCACCACCATTCTCCGCCTTCACGGTCCACAAGATTCTTAAGGATGTAATCCCAGGCCTTAAGGGTCACATCGTAGCCGGAGGCCACTCTATGGTACTTCCACAACCAGAGGTTACCCACAACGGTCTCGGCCTGGACCCACCACTGGCGGGAGTCGTCAAAGGTGCCGTCCGGAAGCTTCTCATAACGCATTGAGCCGTCCGGGAGAAGGCCTTCGTTACCGGCAATTCCAAGGCTCAAAGCGTAAGGTTTTACACGTGAAACAACAGTTTCATCATTAAGAGCCTCGGCAACGGAGACCCCGCCGGCAGCGAAAATGAGCAGAGCGCAGACGGAAAAACCTGCACCCTCACCACATTTGGCGGCTTGGCGCAGGTCCTAGTCCTTGGAGAAGGCTCCCTTACTGTGACTCCAGCACTTTAAGTGCCTCAAGGCACATGCGGGAGTTGTGGTAGGGGCACTTCCAGAAGCCGGCCTTGGGGTTGGCGCGGTCAATTGAGCCGTCCGGGAGGATGGCCCACCACCATTCGCCGCCTTCAAAGTCCACAAGCTTTTCACGGATGTAGTCCCAGGTGCGCATGGCGGTATCGTAGGCCGAAGCCACGCCGTGGTATTTCCACAGCCAGAGGTTGCCCACAACGGTTTCGGCCTGGACCCACCACTGGCGGGAGTCGTCAAACGTGCCGTCCGTGAACTTCTCATAACGCATTGAGCCGTCCGGGAGGAGGCCTTCGTTGCCGGCAATGCCAAGCCGCAGCGCATAAGGCTTTACAAAACCTATAACCTTCTCATCCCCAATGGCTTCTGCACATTCCAGCATAAGCCATGAGGTCTCGATGTCATGGCCATAGGAAACCGCGCCGGGAATCACCGTCCAGTCATTCTTGAAATACAGCTGAAGATGCCCGTCCGGGGCCATCACCTTTCGACATATAATGTCTAGAAGGCTTACCACGGCCTCCCTGAGCTCAGGATCCGGCCACACCCTGTAAAGGTTTGCGAATGCCTCCAGGATGTGAAGGTGGGAGTTCATAGTTTTGTCCGCGTTGATGTCATGGGCCGAAAGCGACATGTCCTCAAGTGGCGAAAAATCCTGGGCCAGAGCCTCTGTGTATCCGCCATTCCGGCGGTCTGCGAAATGCCGCTGACATACCCTGAAAAGCTCTATGGCCGCTTCCAGGGCCTCCTTGTCGCCGCATGCACGCACAAGCTCCGACAATCCGTAGATTGCAAACCCTTGGGAATAAAGCTGTTTCTTGCTCTCAAGGGGCTCTCCGGATGCCGACACGCTCCAGTACACCCCTCCGTTTTCGTGGTCCACGAAATTCTTCAGGAACCACTCCTTGGCCCAGAGCGCAGCATCCAGGTATTCCTTATTGCCCAAAGCCCTGTAGGCCGCAGCAAACGCCCATATGATACGTGCATTGAGGATCACCCCCCTGGGAGCATCCTTAAGCACTTCCCCATCGGCCGAAACTTCTCCGTAGAAGCCGCCGGCCGGGTCTTTAAGTTTAAGCCAGTACTGAAGGATATTCCCCTCAAGAACCTCTTTTAAATATTGGGTGTTTCCCATACTTTTGTTTCTGTGCAGTTAACCATTACGCCAAGGCCGCAGCAGGAGATGCGGAAGTCGCCTTTTTCAAGGCGCCAGCGGCCGTCGGCACCAACAAATGCAAGGGCCGAAGCCGGGAGCCGGAACTCCACGGTCTTTGTTTCACCGGGCTCAAGGGCCACTTTTTCAAAGCCGCGAAGACGCTTCACGTCAGGGATGAGGGATGCCACAAGGTCCGAGCTGTAAAGAAGCACGGCCTCCTTGCCGGCGCGGTCTCCAACGTTCTTGACGTCCACGGTGACTTTCAGTACGTCTGATGCTGTGAAATGAGATTCTTCGCTTCGCTCAGAATGACAACGTAAATTGCTATACTCAAACTTCGTATAGCTGAGGCCGAAGCCGAAAGGCCACTGGACATCCATGACGGCGTCGTAGTTGTAGGAGCCTTCCATGGTCTCACGGTGCTCTGACACCTTGTAGTCATAAGTGTGCAGGGCGTTGATGTGCTTGGAGTAGGTGAACGGGAGCTTTCCGGAGAAATTCTCGTCGCCGGAAAGAAGTGCCGCAAGGGCGTCTCCGCCGAAGTTGGAGGGCAGCATCACATCCACAACGGCCTTTGCAAGGGGCTCGATGTCACCGATGAGGCGCGGACGGCCCTCGTTAAGGACCAGGATAACGGGCTTACCGGTAGAGGCGGCTGCCTTTACAAGCTCTTTCTGGTTTGCCGAAAGATTGAGATCGTCCATATTGCCGGGAGTCTCGCAGTAGGTGTTTTCACCAACGCAGCACACAATGACGTCTGAACTGCGGCCTACGTTCACCACCTGCTGGAGGCTGGCCACGACGTCCTTTTGCCAGTCAGCGCCGTCATACACTACTCCGGGGACCCAGGTCACCTTGCCGGGGAACCTGTTCTCAAGGGCTTCCTTGATGGTGTTGTACTGAGGCACATAGTCGTCGGCCGAACCCTGCCAGGTGTAGCTCCAGCCGCCGTTGAGGGTGCGCATGGAGTTGGCGTTGGGGCCGCATACAAGGATGCGCTCGGTGCCTTTAAGAGGCAGCACGCCGTCGTTCTTGAGAAGGACCTCGGACTCCACGGCCGCCCTGTAAGATTCTTCGGCAAAGGCAGCCGAAGCAAACTCCGGATACTCGTGCTCCCAGACAGGGTTGTCAAACAGTCCAAGGCGTACCTTCAGGCGAAGCACGCGGCGAACGGCGTCGTCAAGGCGCTCCTTTGAAATGAGTCCCTCATTTACAGCCTCAATGACTGCGGTGCAGCACTCAGGGGTGTAAGGGTCCATGATCATGTCTATGCCGGCATTGATGCCCATTGCTACGGCCTCCTTCTTGTCTGCGGCAACGTGATCGCGCTGGAAGAGGTTGTCAATGTCGGCCCAGTCCGTTACAAACAAGCCGTCCCATCCAAGCTCATCCTTCACCCAGCCGCTCAGAAGCACTGCGTTGGCGTGGGTGGGGATGCCGTTGACAGAGGCCGAATTCACCATGGCGGTGAGGGCTCCTGCGCGGAAGCACTCCAGGAACGGGGCGAAGAACTTCTCCCTGAGGTCGTTTTCGGCAATGATGGCCGGAGTACGGTCCTTGCCGGTTACAGGCACACCGTAGCCCATGAAGTGCTTTATGGAAACGGCAACGTGCTCAAGGTCAATGTGATTGGGATCTTCTCCCTGAAGGGCAAGGGTCTCCTCGCGGGCCATTTCGGCCTGGAGGTAAGGATCCTCGCCGAAACTTTCCCAAATGCGGGGCCAGCGTGGATCGCGGCCGAGGTCCATTACCGGGGAGAACACCCACGGAACACCCGCCGCACGGGTCTCATAAGCCATGGCATGGCCCATCTGACGGGCAAACTCACGGTTGAAAGTTGCGCCAAGGTTAATCTCCTGGGGATACAGGGAGCCTTCCGTAATATAGGATGCGCCGTGTATCATATCAAGGCCGTAGATGCAGGGGATGCCTATTGCCTCCATGGATTTTTCCTGGATCTGACGCACCATCTCTGCGGTTTCGGCCCTGGAGTGAGCCTTGTCATGCATCACATTGAGGATGGAGCCCACCTTGTATTCACCTATGATCTTGTCAAGTTTGGCGGGGTCAAGGGCCTCGCGGGTTTCGTCCTCAAGGACGGAGATGTTAAGCTGAACAAGCTGGCCGGCCTTCTCTTCAAGGCTCATTCCGGCAAGGACTTTCTCTACCTTTGCCTCTACGGCTTTGTCCTGAGGAATCGCCCTCTGGGCCTTGGGAGAGCCGCAGGCTACAACGCAAAGAGCTGCGCTCAACACAATCAACAATCTTTTCATATAACAGGTTTTAATATAGTCAAAGCTTTATTTCCACATCCTTGGTTCCATCGTACTCCACGGAGGCCACGCCTTCGGCATCCGGATCCCAGGCAAAAGGATGGGACTCCGAGCACACCGCTATCCTGAATCTGCGGTCCCGGACCATTCCGGGGAAGCTGCCCTCGCGCTTCCTGATGGTAAGTTTCCTTTCCCCGTCATTCCAGTCAAAGGCAATCTTGGAGCACTCTCCCCTCTCATAGCCGTAGGTAAGGCCGTCGTCCTCATAGAGGGTGAAGGAGGCGTCGGCCCCAGCGTAAACCACAATGAGAAGGTTGTCCGGGCGTTTTTCGCCGGTCCACTCAATCTCCGGGCCCACGGGGATTATGCTTCCGCCACGCACATACAGCGGCATGCGGCTGTAGGGGGCGTCTACGGTAATTCGGCCGCCCACAGATGCCCGATCGGGGTCGGGCATGACGGTGCTTCCGTCATTCCCGGCTTGACCGGGAATCTTACCTGTATAGAAGTCGTACCACGTTCCCTCCGGGAAGTATACGCTGCGACTGCGGGCCTTGTACTCATACACCGGGCAGGGCATGAGTGCCGGGCCGAAGAGCCACTGGTCGCTGAGGTCTGAAACCTCCGGATCACTAGGGTAATCCATGGCAAGGCCCCTCATCATGGTGTAGCCATCGTAATTCACGGCACCGGCAAGGGAATAGATATAAGGCATGAGCCTGTAGCGAAGGCGCATGTAGTAAAGGATGCTCTCATAGGCCTCGGAGCCTTCCGGGGCGATATTCCAGAGTTCTCTCCGGGGCCACTGCCCGTGAGCGCGGAACAGCGGTACAAAGGCGCCAAACTGGTGCCAACGGGTCTGGAGTTCCTGCCATTCGGCCTCACCGGTCTTGGAGTAGAACTTGCTCATTACGGAGAATCCGCCAATGTCCATGCCCCAGAACGGAAGGCCGCTCATGGAGTAGCCAAGACCCGCGGCCATCTGCATCCTCATATCTGTCCAGGAGGTGCCGATATCTCCGCTCCAAGTGGCCGTAGAATAGCGCTGAAGGCCGGAGAAGCCGTTACGGGTAAGGAGGAATACGCGTTTGTCGGGGTCTACGCCACGCTGGCCTTCATATATGGCCTGGGCGTTTACAAGGGCATATGCGTTGAAATATTCGGTGGCAGAGCCAAGGGCGTTAGGCGTAAGCAGCCACTTCATGTAGTCCAGCGGCAGGCAGTCCCTGAGGTTGGGCTCGGAGGCGTCCATCCACCAGGCATCGATCTTTCGGCCGAAACGGGTGTACAGGGACTCGTCCATCTGCCTCCAGAACATCTTTCGGCCACCATCCGCATAGGCATCATAGAAAGACTGAAGATGGCCAAGCCAGTCACGCAGGCTGTCGGCTTCCGGATGGGTATATGCATAGCCGGCCTCTTTAAGCTCCTTGTAATGGTCTGTGTTGGTGTAGAACTTGGGCCACACGGAAATCATGAAACGGCCGTGCATTGCGTGTACGGAGTCAAGCATGGCCTCGGGGGCAGGATAGCGGGTGCTGTCAAACTCATGACTTCCCCACTGGTCGGCTTCCCAGTACTGCCAGTCCTGGACAATATTGTCTACGGGAATGTGGCGGCGACGGAGCTCCCTCAGAGCCTCCACAAGCTCATCCTGAGTGGAATAACGCTCACGGCTCTGCCAGAATCCAAGTGCCCACTGGGGAATCACGGACGCCTTTCCGGTAAGGCTGCGGTAAGCCTTTATGACATCGTCCATGGAATCCCCTGCCATAACGTAGTAGTCGGCAAAAGGTTCGGCCTCGCTCCAGAAGGTAAGGCGGTCTTCAACGGCACCTGCCGGAAGGGCCCTGAGGCCTATGTAGGACACGTCTCCGTCCGGTTCCCACTCAATCTTGACGGGCGTGGGAACATCCTTTTCCAGATGGACGGTGAATTTGTAGCTGTTAGGGTTCCAGGCCGGACGCCAGCGGCGGCTCATGACTTCCTCTCCGCCTATTTCCGTCCTTTGGAAGCCGGCATAATACTGTATGAAGTGGTAGTCTCCGCTCTCCGGAGCAGTGATTGTGCCTTCATAGGTTACGGCAGCTCCGTTAAGGGGGACATCAGGGAGATTCTTTATAGCCCATTCGTTCTCATAGTAAAGGCTGTCCTCCTTCTGGACAAGTTCGGCCCCGTCCTTTGTGCGGTAAGTACCTTTAAGGTCCAGGCCGAACACCTCTCCAAGCTGCCTGTAGGGCTGGTCCGTGCACCATCGGCTTAGGGAATAGGCGTCAAAGAGAATGCCGTATCCTTTGTTGGAGACCACCATGGGAACGCTCACCTTGGTGTTGTACTGGTAAAGCTCTTCCGGAAGGCCGCGGTGGTCCAGTTCTCCGGCCTGGTGCTGTCCAAGGCCGTAGTAGGATTCTCCGCGGGCGCTTTCATAACTTACCGTAGTGCTCCAAAGCCCGCTTTCGGGGGCCTTGGCAAACGCGGTACGGCCGCCTGTGAGGATTGGCGTTCCGTCGGCCTTGAAAAAGCTTATGGTGCTGTCTTTCAGAGACACTTTGAGGGCCGAAGTTGTGAGGGTGCTGCCGTCGAACTTGTAGTCCGTGCAGCCGTCCTGAGGAAGCACCACAAGGCTTTCCCTGTCCTTGAACTCCCCTGCGGGAACGGCGCTTACGCGGATAATTTCAGGGCTCACAACTTCAAGACGGAGCTTGTAGCCGTCAAATGGTACTGTGAAACTGTTCTTCTTGCCGCAGGAGATGACGGCAAGAAGAACCAGGGCAAGGCAGGCGTTTTTCTTAACTTTCATAATCAATATTCCCAGTCATCTGAACGGAAAGGAGGCACGGGGATGCCGCTGCTCTTTGCAAGGTTTGCACCCATCCAGTTACGGAAGCCGTAGCGTACGGCGACGGGTTTCTTCACCTCCGGGCAGCGTACAATTATGGTCTGGCCGTCCCAGTCTATTTCGGCCTTGGCAAGGTGGAATTCACGGTCTTCACCGGCAAGTTCAAAGCCCACCACATCACGGGAAGAAATGGACCCGAGGTTGCTCCAGACATTGGTAAGGCGTACCTTCACGGTGCCGTCTTCCTCTACGTTCCACTCTTTGAGGCGGGCCGGTTCAATGGAAATGCCGGTAGGGATGCCGTAAACGTTCTGAAGGGCGGTAAGTTCCATCATGTCGGCAACCTCCTTCTTTTGGGAAGGATGCACGGTAACCTTGTTGCCAAGGGTTTCGGTGCACACATACCATGCGTTGGAGGTCATTGAGGCCATTCTCATCTGGGCCTCAACAAAGTGGGGACGCCAGCGGCCGTTAGCATCGCCGTGATCATAGGGCGCAAGAAGGACGTAGATGAAAGGCATGTCGCCGCGGCCCCAGGAGTCTCTCCAGAGCTGAAGCATGGATGCCTGAAGCTTGTCGTAGCAGCCAGGCTGACCCATGTTGGAGCATCCCTGATACCACAGGAAGCCCTTTGCGGCATAACCCACAATGGGAAGTACACGGCCGTTCCAGATAAGTTCCGGAGTCTCCGGCCAGCGGTCTGGCTGTTCCTTGACGGAGTAGAGCTCGTCAAGCTCCTTCTGGGTAAGTCCTGCACGGTTAATGGCTTCACGCGTCATCCAGGGCTCTATCCGGCTTCCGCCCCAGGCATTTACTATGATACCTACCGGAATACCAAGGTTATTTGACAGCCTTTTTGCAAAGAAATATCCCACGGCCGAAGTACGTGACACCACGTCTCCGGTAGAGTAAGTCCACTTTGCATCCACATCCTTTTGCGGCTCCGTGCACTTTGGAGCCTTGATATCGAACACGCGGATCTGTTTTGCGGTTTCGGCAGCCTCCAGGATAGCTTCTGTAGCGCCTTCAACTTCCTGAAAACCAAAGCCGCCAATGGGCATCTCCATGTTGGACTGGCCGGAGCAAATCCAGACCTCGCCAAGGGAGACGTCACTTACGGCAAGCTTTTCTTTACCGCTTTTTACGGTAATGGTATAGCCGCAGCCTGCTTCCCCTGTTGTCACATTCACTCGCCAGGAGCCGTCATGCGCCACCTTGGTCTTGAAGGTTTTGCCGTTCCAGGAGGTTTTAACGGTTACTGTTTTGCCGGCTTCTCCCCAGCCCCACACAGGAGTGGTGGTCTCACGCTGCAAAACGGCGTGATCAGTGAAAAGATGGGACAGCTGCAGAGTCTGTGCATTCAACGCCGCGCTCAGGAAGAGGAGCGCCGCCACGCAGCGTGGACGTAAATTACTCATTGTTAATTCTTTATGCATTTTAGGGTGCCGAAAAACAAGCACCCTCTTTTAATTAACTCACTTATATTCAATTACTTGTCTCCACGGCCTTCATTGGCGTCAATGAGCCGGTTGATGGCCTCAACGGAAAGACCGGTGCGGAAACCGTCCGCGGGAGTGTTCATGCAGTAGTCCACAAGGCGGTCTACAGTTGATGTTGCCACGTGCATGCGGGTGTCTGAGGAAGCGTAGTAGATGAACACACGGCCGTCGGGGTCGGCAATCCAGCCGTTACTGAACAGCACGTTCATAACGTCTCCGATGTACTCCCAGCCTTCAGGTACCATGAAGAAGCCGCCGGGCTCTGCAATAACGCGTGAAGGGTCTTCAAGGGCGGTCATGTACATGTAAAGGACATAGCGCAGGCCGCTTGCACAGCCGCGTACGCCGTGGGCAAGGTGCAGCCAGCCCTTAGGGGTCTTGATGGGATGCGGGCCTTCTCCGTTTTTCACTTCCTTGATTGTGTGGTAGTGACGGAGGTTGATGATCTTCTCCTCCTTTATCACGGCGCCGTCCATGGTGTCTACAAGGGCCCAGCCGATGCCGCCGCCGCTGCCGGCGTCAATGAAACCGTCCTGGGGGCGGGTGTAGAGGGCATACTTGCCGTTCACGAATTCCGGATGAAGCACCACGTTGCGCTGCTGGCTGGTTGACTGGATATCAGGAAGCCTTTCCCAGTTCACAAGGTCCTTGGTGCGGGCTACACCGGCCGCTGCTGTTGCGGCAGAGAGGTCCCCTTCGGCCGAATGGTCCTTGCGCTCCACGCAGAAGATGCCGTAAATCCAGCCGTCTTCGTGGGCGGTGAGACGCATGTCGTACACGTTGGTGGCGGGCTCTCCCCACTCCGGCATGGTTATGGGACGGGGCCAGAACTTGAAATTGTCCACTCCGTTGGGGCTTTCGGCCACGGCAAAGAAACTCTTGCGGTCATTGCCTTCCACGCGAACTACAAGGACGTATTTCCCGTTCCACTTAATGGCGCCGGAATTCAGCGTTGCGTGCACGCCGATGCGCTCCATAAGGTACGGATTACGCACAGGGTCAAGGTCAAAGCGCCACTCAAGGGGTGCGTGATCGGCCGTGATTATGGGATTTTCCCAGCGCTCGTAGACGCCGTTTCCTTCAATGGGGGAATTTTTCTTTTCAATCAGTGCCCGATGGTTGTTCATAAGCCAATCAAGCCTCTTTTCATAATTCATATTTAGGTTATATTAGTCAAGAAAAAGTATGTTATCAAGTTCACTGAAGGCCTTCATGTCGGCCTCATACTCAAAGCCCTTCCAAGCGGCATAGAAATGCTCCGGTTTGTCGTGGGCGTTACGCCAGGTAAGGAGGTAGCTGATGGGGTACTCCCTCACGGCAGGCTCCAGGATCTCTGTCCACCAAGTGGGGTACTTGATGCCTTCATAGCCGGTTTCGGAGAGGCACATGAGCTTGTTGTGCTCATAAGAAAGGGCCGTAAGGAATGTAAGTATGCGGCGGAGTTCGCCCTTGAAACGGGCGCTGGCATCGGCCACGGTGCCATTTCCCACATATTCATAGGAATCCACGCCAAGGATATCCACAAACTCGTCTCCGGGATAGCGGCTCATGTATTCCTCCGGCTTTATGTCTCCGTTGGGGGAATAGCACCAGAGGATGTTTGTAAGGCCGCGGTCTTTGGTAAGGTACAGCCAGGTGTGGCGGTAAAGCTCCTGGTACTCCTGAGCGGAGCAAAGCTTGCCTCCCCACCAGAACCAGCTGCCTATATTCTCATGCCAGGGGCGGAAAACGACGGGGACATCCGGGCCGATGGATTCCAGGAAATCGGCCACACGGGACAGCCAGGTGCGGAATTCACGCTCCTTCTCACCGCCCTTCAGGATGGATTTCACCACCTGGTCGGAGCTCACATCCCAGGCGTCGCCGCCGGTAAGGGGATTGCGCGGATGCCATGAGAAAGTGACTATGCCGCCGCGCTCCAACTGTTTTTGAGCCGCACGGCGCATAAGGTCGAAGGGCACACCGTCAAGGTTCTCGTCGGCCCCCAGCTCAATGCCGCCAAGGTCACAGCCAAGGATAACGGGATACTTTCCGGTAACATCCTTGACATCCGAGCGCTCCAGGGGATCATTCTCCGCGTCAGTTACCAGCCAGTTGTGGCCGTAGAAAAGGTCGTCCTGGTGGCCGTAGGCAATCTTGCCTTCTTCGGCATAGGTGAAAAGCCTGTGCACAAGCTCATCTTTTGGCGTTTCCATGGGCTTTTTGTCGCGGGGGCCGCAGCCGACGCACAAAGCTAAGGCGGCCAGAAGCATAGCGTTTTTCTTAATCATCTCATTCTCAATTATTTGCACATTTTACTCCCACCCATTTAGCAAGGAGTAAATGTTGTATTTAGCTCTAAATCAATTAATTAACAAAAACGGCATCAGAAAGTGGGTGCGCTGTTGTAAACGGAATCAAGGGTGTAGGAGCTGGTGGAAGTGTTCCAGGCCCTGACCATAGCCTTTACGGGCTCCTTTCCGTTATCCGTAACCTGACCGTTTCCGTGATCTATGTAACCGTGTCTTTCCTGGCCGTAACCATTGGCTCCGTTATCCCACAGGAATGGAGCAAATCCGTAGGTTTTGGCCGCCTTTACCACATATTCCAGATAGTAGCAGAAATATGCCCAAGCCTTTGCGTCGTTCTTATTGCGCATAGAGCAGCCGAACTCACCCATATATACGGGGACGTTCTTTGCAATATACGTATTGAATATATCGGAGAACAGAGCCCTTATCTCATTCTCTCCGTTCTTGTATGAGGTTCCGGTATGGCCCCAGTCAGGGAGTTGCTTGTCCCCGATGGTATAGTCATAGGGGTCATAGCAGTGGAATGCAAGCATAATCTTTCCTGCGGGGTCATTAGGAACCGTGAGATACTTCAGATAATTGGGGCTTGCGGCATATCCGGGAACGCCCAGCCAGCGGGTGGCGTTGTTGCCTCCGGTTGCACGGACGGCATCTACAAATACCTGATTCCATTCATTGATAACCGCGCACTTCTTCTCTGTGTTGGAAGAAGAAGACCACTCGTTGCCATAAATAAGTTCATTGAAGGATTCAAGCATAAGGAAATCTCCCTTGTCCTTGAACTTAGCGGCTATCTGGCCCCATACGGCTGCAATCTCCGCCTTCACCTGAGTGTTGATTGCGTCGCTGTTCACGGCTCCTCTGAGGTCCTGCCAATGGTTTCCGTCACCCTCACCGTGGTCTTCGTCGTGATGGGTGTTAAGGATTACCTTGAGGCCGGCGTTTTCTGCATAGCCCACCACCTCATATACGCGGTTGAGCCATTTTTCATCAAGAACGTAATCCGGAGCATCTCCAATATGTCCCATCCAGGTGACGGGGATGCGGACGCTGGTGAAACCAGCCGCCTTCACACCGTTGAAAGTGGCCTGTGTTGCCGATTTTCCCTGCCAGGCGGTCTCATTTGCCACACCGTTTGCGTATGCGTCGAAGTGGTTTCCCATATTCCAGCCAAGACCAAGTTCCATAGTGCGGGCAATGGCATCATTGCTCACGGTACCGGGATCTACGGGTTCTTCCTGTCCATCCTGGCTGACCGCCACGGATTTATCGGCCATTCCCGTTGCTGAAACGGTAAGGGTAGCCGTTCGGCTGGAGTACGTGGGATTGGCCTTCACCGAAAGAGTGAAGGTTATCTTGTAGTTATTGAAAACCCCGTCTTTCATAGTGATCCAGTCCGGGAGACCTGAGAGTTTAGGACGCACCGGGGAATTGACGGTAAGTTGATACTCGGAGCCTTCTGCTGCGGCCGATATAGATTCCGGAGATACCGTGATGGCCGTAGGGGCTTCAGTTTTAGTGGAGTCCTTATCCTCACCTGTTGGCTTCTGGCAGCAGCAGGCTATGGAGACCACAGAGAGAAGGAAGAGTTGGGAAAAATATCTTATCATAACAAAAACTATTTCAATGAAGGCATATTTTCACGGGTAATGACCTTTGAAGAAGCCATAACGTTTTTCCAGTATGCAGTAGTATTGAGGGAATAAGATTCAAGGTCCCAGGCCATAAACCAGCACCACTTTTCTCCCGCCGCTATGCATTTTATGGGCTCGGGGATATTTCCGCACTCGCTCACGGTCACCATCTTGTGACCGGCCGACAGTGCCGCGGCGGCCTTGTACTGACGCTCCTTGGCGTCAGTGTCATCGGCATAAATATCTACGCCTACTATATCCACAACGTCGTTTCCGGGGTACCAGGAAGCCCATTCTTTCTCTGCGCCGGGGGTGGCGTCAAGCGTCCACACCCAGATGAGGTTATCGAGGCCATACTCACCTTCCAGTTTGTCACGGAGGAGTTTCCAGAGCTGCTTGCAGGCAGCGGCCCCGCCACGGCCCCACCAGAACCAGGCATTGTTGGTTTTTCCGTAGAGGTTGTAGTTTCCGGCGGCTTCGTGAAGCGGACGCCATATTACCGGGATTCCCTCATCCTGGAGAAGTTTGAGATAACCGGCCACCTTCTCTATGTCCTGGAGGATGAAATCATTCTCCCAGGTGCCGGGGGTGAGGGCATTCACTATGCTGAAGGACGTTTTGTCGGAGTAGAAATTATATCCATTGAAGTTCCCGGTCTTGCCATTGTCCCAATCGGCCTTGGAAGAAGGCACGTTCCAGTGCCACATGAAGTTTACAAGGCCATTGTTCTGCCACTGCTCCTTTGCGGCGGAAATGTCTCCGTAGTTCACAACCCAGCTCCATCCGGAGGGAGTGGGAGAATACTGGAGGAAAATGTAGTCGTAGCCGGCAAGCGCTGGGTGCTTACCCGTCATATGATAGATTTGGTTCACACGCTCGTTGTTATTGGCCGTACCGCCGGACTGGACGCCACTCAGCATCTTCTCCCCGGCTATGGAAAGGAGGAATTCATACACGTTCTTTGCCTCAGCAGATGCATTGGGATTGGTCAGAGCCGCGTCATATTCATCGGCGGGGATAATGGGATCCTCAGGGTCTACGGGTTCGACAGGATCTCCTCCGGCATCCTGAGACACTTTCAAGCTCCCTGAAAGGCTTCCGGCAGAGAATACAATGGTTCCCATTTCCGGCTCACAGGAATAATTGCTATTTGCCGAAAGGGTTGCCGTCATCTTATATTTAGTCTTGTCATACGCGCCCTCCTTGAACTTCACCCAGGCGGGACAATCCTCCAACACAGGGCGTTCCGGGGCGTATATGATCAGAGATACGCTGCCTCCAGCTACAGGGAATACAACCTCTGCAGGATCAAAAGAGATACTCTTCGGGACCTCTGGGATGCCTTCCCCGGATGTACCAGGTTTGGTACAGGATACTGCCAGACCCACCAAAATAGCCAAAGCCGATATAAGATAACGTTTCATAGAGTCAGTTTATTGGAACCCGGAGGGAGGGTCGGCCCCCTCCGGATTAAAAGAGTTTTACTTCTTAAGGCCGATGCCCGTGATGGTGTAGCCGGTGCCACAGACCACAAGGCCGCCGTTTGCCGTAAGTTCATCGATATCGGCCTGGGTGAGTTCTATCTCGTGGCCGCCGTCCTGAAGCGGGAGGTTGCCGTCCGGAGCAAGACCGGCCGTGCTGGGAATTGCTGCCCAGCTGCCGTTACCGAAGCGGATGCAGCCTTCGGGATCATCGATGGTGTAGTGGGCGCAGAGGATGGTTCCAGCCTCAACGGTGGACCAGTCATAGCCGCCCCAGGAGAGGGCTGTCACTGCTCCGCCGTCCCAAGTGACCGTTGAAGTGTCTTCCCATATAAGAGTCTCCTGAGGGCCGGCAGACTCAACGGTGACAAGGGCTATTTCAGTGATGGTGAAACCGGTTCCGCAAACCACCAGACCACCATTGTTCACAAGTTCAGCCAGGTCTTCTGCTGTAAGTTCGAATGAGTAGCCGCCTTCCTGCAGAGGCAGGTTGCCGTCTGTGGCAAGACCGGCCAGGCTGGGCAGGGAGGCCCAGCTGCCGTTGCCGAAGCGGATGCAACCGCTGGCGTCGTCGATGGTGTACACGGCGGAAAGCTTGGTTCCGGGCTGTACGGTGGACCAGTCATAACCACCCCATGAGAGGGCTGTCACTGCTCCGCCGTCCCAGGTAACCGTGGAGGAACCTTCCCAGATAACGTCGCGCTTTTCAGCAGCGCCGAACTGGATGAGGGAGATGCCGGTGATTTCCACATTACCATCACCATTGATGATGAAGGCGCCGCCCCAGCCCACATCTTCAGTGAGTGAAGCAAGGACTTCTTCGGTGATTTCGAAGGAGAAGGACTGGGCTCCGCCGGGGAATCCGGCATCCTGCTTAATTTCGTTACCGCCACCAAGTTCATTCAGGGAGAGGTTACCCCAGTGGCCGTTCACAAGTTGCAGATCCCACCATCCTTCTTCGGGAGCGGTGTAGTAGATACGGACCTGGTCACCTACCTTGGCGCCAAGGGTTTCCCAGATAAAGCGGTCGTCACCGAATGTCACGCCTGCCCAGCCATTGATGATCTGGCTGCCCTGCCATATGAATGTCTCCGTGAACGGAGCGGTGATGGCAAAGGGAACGGGCCAAGTAAGCTCTGTACCGTCAATAAGGACAATAGCAAGACGATATACGCCGGGGCCAAGGCCCTCAGGTATACCAAACGACATGGCTGTATCTGTGCGGACAGCGTAGGAAGTCACCTTCTTGCTCTTCACGAATATCTGCTCTATCTGGAGAAGGTTCTTACCGGTAATGGAGATATTCTGGCCAAGGCCGAATGAAGGAGAGTCGAACTTGATGGCAACGGCAAGATCATAGGTTACCGTGATATTGTCGGTAACAGTCTCATAACCACTGTCGGCGGTAAGGGTGATGGGACCGCTGTAAGCCTGCTCAGGGATGGCTACCCTTACTACCAATGCATCATTCTCGTCCTTGCCGAACTCGAATTCGCAGTCGATAAAAGACTGCTCCTTGTTTCCAATCTTGGCGCTGGTCACAAGGTCAAGGTCTGTACCGCTCACAACAATCGTATCCACGCCTGCGACAGCCTCGGTCTTGTCAATGCCGGTTGCAACGGGTTTCACCACTTCGATATCCTCGCTATAGGCCTGCTTGCCGGATTCAAGGGTTACGGTGATGGCACCGTCCTTGGCCGCAGCGGGCTGGGTGGCGAAGATCTTGCCGTCCTTGAGGTACCATGAAGCCTCGGCGTTGGTGAATTCAACCTTGGTCACAAGGTCAAGGTCCTTACCGGCGATCTCAACCTCGCAGCCTGCCTTGTAGCGGGCGTCTTCGGCAAGTGACTTGACCGAAAGCTCGGTTACGCTCACGGTAACAATCTCACCTGCATCGAAGTCCTTGCCTGCATAGGAAGTGAGGGTGATGTTGCCGTCCGCAGCCTTGGGAGGAAGGTTGAAGGTGATGGACTTGGTGTCCTCGGAAACGGTGTATTCAACATCGGCAACCTGAGGAAGGGCCACATTCTTGATCATGTCAAGGTGATCGCCGGTAACCGTAATCACATCACCGCTCTTGTAGGTTGTCTTTGCAGCCTTGGTAACGGTAGGATCTCCTACGGTAAGCTCCGAGGGAGTGTAGATATGATTCGGGATTGTGTTCTGGTCCTCAATCTCGTTGACGTCGGAAAGGATCACGGGACCGCTGATGGCGTTGGCCGGAAGCTTTACCTTGAGTTCATGACGGGACTGACTCTCAAACGCTACGGAAACCGCGTCCTCACCGCTGAAGATGATTTCCTTCACCACGTTGAGGTACTCACCCTTGATGGTGATTACGTCTCCGGACAATGCGGTTGTGGGAGAGAAAGAGGAAACCTCGATGGGCTCAGTGAATTCAAGATTGGACAGAGAAGTGATCTCGCGGCCGTCTTTGGCTACGATGGTCACCTTGCCAACCTCAGGGCCCTCCATGGGAACAACCAGCTCCAGGGTGTCAAGCTTGGCACCCGTGGAGACTTTCTTGAACTCAGTGACAGTCACATCACCCGCAAAGCGGACTTCGCTGACCTGATCGAGGCTGCGTCCGTAAATACGCAGCACGCCGCCGCGCATGACCGGATTAGGGGCCAAACCGTTGAAAGAGAAGTTCTCTCCCATGGGGTCCACATCCATCTCCTTCTGGCAACCGGCCAGAGAGACCAGTGCAGCGCAGAGAGAGACGATGACAGAAAATCTAAATATCTTTTTCATATGCGCTTCTGATTATTTGATTGGTACAACACGGACGTTGTCAATCCTGATGATAGGTGTGCAGGAAGCCTCGGGGAAACTCATTCCGCCATTGCAGATGAAGAACCAGATGCTGGAGAAGCTGGCTTCTGTAACCTCCTGGGTGGCAGGGGTACCGGACCAACCCTTGTTCACTTCCGTGAGAGGAATTGTAACGGTAATCCATTTGTCGGCAGTATCAAAAGTACCGGTTTCCTCCCAAGGCATATAGAATGCGCGGGGAGCAGCTTCACCGTTCATGTATGTGTTGTTCTGACCTGCAACGGTATTTCCGTAGATATCCTGGATACCGGCATTTCCGAATGTGATAAGGTCTACACCGCCAAACACTATCTGCATGGGAGTGTTGTTCCAGGGATTTGCCGAAGGGACACACATCTCAAACTTGAGGCCCTTGTTCTGCCAGCCGGAGAAATCGGCGATATCTATAAGACGCGGTGCATCGGCATAGTCTTCGGGGGTATTCCAGGTGCCAGGCCAGTAAACAAGGGAGAAGTTGGCTTCTTCCCAGGAACCGTCAAGCACTGCAGTACCGTCACCAAACTGGAAGTAGCGGCCGCTGATACCGTTTCCGTCGTCGTCCTTGCTGCTGTGGCCGTTCCAACCGTGGTTGTCAAGGCCGGTGAGGCCGTCGAAGTCGAACAGCATTCCGCGGGAATCCTTGTACATGAACACCGACTGGGCAGTTCCGGAAGCGGTTGTAACCTTGATCTTTCCGGGCTGTGCGCCGGCAGGGACTACAACGTTGAAGGAATCGCCTGTAGAAGATGTCACGTCAACAGGATCTGCGCCGGGGAACTGGACTGTGAGAGGAGCAAACAGGTAGGAGCCCTTCACGGTAACGGTTTCACCCACAGGCGCCCATTCGTTGGACAGGGCGGTAATCTTGGGAACCGGAGGCAGCACCTTGAAGTCGTAGAGGACTACGGAGCTGTCACGGGTAACGAGATGAATCTTGTCATCGGTAACTGTAGGGAGAGTCTTGGGGACGGAAACCACCATTGTGTGGGCAGTGATGTAACTGGTGTTAAGCACTGCCGGCTGGTCGTTGAAGTAAAGGTCGTGAACGCTGGTGAGATTGTCACCCACGATGCAGATGGTCTCCTCCATAGCGGCCTGGTCAATGATGAGGTCCCTGTCGGCGTAGCGAACATAAGTCACGGAAGGAATGCCGGGAGTAGGTTGGAACCTGTCCGGATAATCCACCTTCTTGCAAGATGATGCCAGCACGGCCAGACCCATGACAATACCAAAATATTTATTTATAGCTTTCATGGATTCAGGAATTAAAAGTCATAGGAATAAGTTGCGCGAACATCCACGGAAACAGGCTCGGCGTCGGATCCTACGTTAGGATTCATTACCACGTCTTCTGTGGGGAATGGAATGGTGAACATTTCGGGCTTTACGTCCTTGAGTTCGTCGGAAGCGTTGTATGAAATCTTGGACTGATCCCAGGTGTGGGCACCGGGGCCGGCATAAGAGCCGTCATCACCAACTACATAATCCTTGTACACGCCGCTGATGCCATCCCAGTGGGAACGGCGCTGGGCCTTGAGTTCTGCGATGCAGCCATCTACGTCATAGTAGGAACGGCGTACGTAGTCGTACCAGTTGTCGCCTTCAAGGGCAAGCTCAAGACGACGCTCTTTCCAGATGTCGTTGATGGTAACAGTGGAAAGGGCTGCAGCATGTGCGCGTGCGCGAACTTTGTTCACATACTCAAGCGCACCGGCGTTGTCGCCTGTGAGAAGGCAAGACTCGGCATATACCAGGTAGATGTCGGAAAGCCTGAGGATATGGGTGGGAAGCTGGTAGCACATGCGGTCGGCATTGATGCCCAGGGCGGCCACATGGTCTGAGCCGCAGCCATACAGGTGCTTGGCATACATACCACCGGTCTGGCAGCACCACTCGTGGTTGGAGCCGTTGGCCTCGAGGCCTGTGGGATAGTAATTGTCGTCGAAATAGAAGCGGTACATGTCAAAGCCGCCCTTGTCCCTCCAGTACTGAGGATACTTGTCTCCGAACATCATGATGGTGCCGTGACGGCGGTCATCAGTGTCTACGCGGAGCGTAGGTTCAACGTCTGCGGATACGCCGAAGAGGTCCATGAGGTTCACGCTGGGGCCTTTCCAGTCTCCCCAGGTGTTACCGAACTCGTCGATACCCGCCATGCTGACGTCTGACTGGATGGAGTTCTGGGCGGTCCAGATACCGGTACCGGAAACCCACTGCCATGAGAAGAGGTTTTCACCGGTCTGCTGGAAAATGGTGGGTTCCATGCGGAAGACATCCTCATAATTGGGAGTGAGGCTGCGGCCGGAATTGTCAATGACATCCTTTGCGTAAGTCTTGGCCTTGGCAAGGTCTGAGAGAGCCTCTTCAGAGGTGATGGAGCCGTTTACGCCGGCCTTTGTGAGGTAAACCTTTGCCAGAAGGCCCATGGCGGCATACTTGTCAATACGGTTGTACTTGCCGATATTGGGATCTGCGGGAAGAAGCTCGATGGCTTTTTCTAGAGTCATGACAATGTACTCGTAGACATCGGCCTTCTTCACCTTCGTCTGCTCATTGTAGGCTGCGTCCTTGATCACCTGGGTGTTGTCGTGGATGATGGGAACGTCGCCGAATGTGCGGACAAGGAGGAAGTATGCCATGGCTTTCCATGCCAGGGCTTCGCCGATAGCCTTGTTCTTGGTGGCTTCTGAAGCCGTGGTATTGGCATTACGGATATTGTTTATGACGGTATTGCACTGCGCGTTGACGGCCCACAGGGAGTAGGACATGTTCTTGAGGTCCTGGTCCGTGCCGTTGACGGTAAGGGTGGAATAGGCGTTGTTACCCTGATAGACATTTCCGCACATGGTCTCTGAACCGTAAATGTAGAAACGGATGACGTCGTACCAAGGTGAATTGTAGAGGTAGTTCACGGACTGCTCCACCTGCATGTCGTTCTGGTAGTAGTTGGCCGTTGTGTAACGGTCCTCTGCAGGACGGTTCAGGAATTTGGAGCAGGAAGCGGTTACGGCCACTACGGCTGAAACTGCAATAATATATTTAATTGTGTTTTTCATCTTGCTGTCCTCCATTTTAGAAAGTAATGTTGACACCGAAGGAACAGGTCATCGGGGAAGGATAACGGCCGTTATCCACGCCGAAGGTAAGACCGGAGGAATCCTGAGTGGATGCACCCACCTCAGGGTCGTAGCCCTGGTACTTGGTGAAGGTGTACACATTCTGGATGTTCATGTACAGGCGGATGTTCTCAATCTTGGCTCTCTCAAGGACCTTCTTGGGGAAGGTGTAACCAAGGGTGATGTTCTTCACGCGGAGATAGGAGCCGTCTTCGACGTAACGGTCGGAGAGGCGGTCGTTGTCGTTAGGGTCGGCGATGGTGGGACGGGGAGTCTTGGTGTCGGGGTTGGACACGCGGACGTTTTCGACATCCCACTGCCAGGTTTCACCAGCGGTATAAGGCTTGTCAGGGTCTATGACCTCAAGACGGGCGCGGTCGGCAATGGAAACGTGCTGGTTTGTCCAGACGCTGTTCATGTGGACAAGACCGTTCCAACCCTGACCCATGAGGTTGTAGTTGAGAACCTTGTTGCCAACGGAACCGTTGAGGAAGATGGAGAGGTCCACATTCTTGTAACGGAAGGTGTTGGTCCAGCCGAAGGTGAAGATGGGAAGCGGGGAACCGATATTGGTACGGTCGAGCTCGTTGATCTTGCCGTCATTGTTGACATCGGCGAACTTGAGGTCACCGGGCCATACGGTGGTGTTGCGGTTGAACACGCCGTCAGAAGGATATTTCTCGGCCTTAGGTGAATTCTGGATGTCTTCGAAGTCCTTGTAAACTCCCACTACTTTGTAACCGTAGAAGTTGTAGAGGGACTCGCCGATTTCGGTGACGGATACGATGTCGCTCCACTGGCCGTAACCTACAAGCTGCGCGTTTGCACTGCCGTCAAGGGCAAGGAGCTTGTTCTGGTTGAAGGAAATCTGGAAGTTGGAATCCCAGCTGAAGTTCTTCTTGTCAATGGGGTGAGTGTCCAGGGTGATTTCCAGACCGCGGTTGCGGATGGTACCGTAGTTACCCTTAGGAGCGGCAAGAGCCGAAGAGCCGTTACCCTGAGTACCCATATAGGAAGGAAGGGTCATGGACATTAGCATGTCGGAGGACACCTTCTGGTAGAGGTCGATGATGAGGTTCAGGCGGTTCTTGAAGAAGTTGAGGTCAAGACCCACGTTAAACTGTTCCTGTTTCTCCCAGTGGATACCGGTATTGGAAATATTGGAAGGGCGCTGGCTGTCACCAAGAGCGGAAGGCATCTTGCTCATGCCGGATTCCCATGCGCCGGAGCCGATGTTGGCATTACCGGTCTGGCCCCATCCCAAGCGGATCTTACCGTCACTGAGGATATCCTTGGCCGATGAAGGGAAGAATTTCTCATTGGTGAAACGCCAGCTTCCTGCTACGGAGTGGAAACCTGCCCAGCGGTTATCGGGGCCGAAGTTTGAAGAACCGTCGTAGCGGAAGGTGTAGGTGAGGAGGTAGCGGTTGTCGTAGTTGTAGGTTTCACGGGTGAAGAATGAAGCCATGGAACTTGAGCCGAAACCGCCGCCGATGGTAGGAGACTTGCTGGTAGCAAGGCCGATTGAGTGGATCTCATCCGAAGGAAGGTCCGTGCTGGCGGCCCTGAGATAATCCCAACGGGACTCCCATGCTTCCTGACCTATCATGGCGGTAATGCTATGCTTGCCGAACGTGTTGGAATAGGTGAGGTAGTTCTTCAAAGACCAGTACACGCTGGAGTTGCGCTGCTGGCTGATGGAGTTGCTGCCCTGCTGGAAAGTACCCAGAGAGATCTTCGGCTTGTAAGTGTCGGCCTGGGAAGAGCTGATGTCAAAACCAACCTCACTGCGGAAAGCGAAGTGCTTGATAGGAGTGAGTTCGGCATACACGTTACCGGTGAGTTTCTGACGTTTCAGGGTATTCTCATTGTACATTGCAAGGGCCACAGGGTTCTTGGTGGAGTAGCCTTCGCGAACAACGGTGGAATAGTTGCCGTCAATGTCGTAAACGGGGATGTCGGGGAGGGATGCCAGGGAGTAGAAGATGACACCTTCCTGACCGTCGGCCAGTTTAAGTTTATCGTGGGTGATGGCGTAGGTTGCGTTCACACCAAGCTTGAACCACTCCTTGAGCTGGGCGTCCAGATTGGTACGGAAGCTCAGACGGTCGAAGTTGGAGCCGATGATAGTACCTTCCTGATTCATGTAGGAACCGGAAACATAGTACTGGACTTTCTCGGAGCCGCCCTGCGCGCTCACCTGATGCTGATGCTGGAGAGCGGTGCGGAAGACTTCGTCCTGCCAGTTGGTACCCTTTCCAAGGATGGAAGGATCCGTGTAGAGGGGATTGGCCTCCACCTCACCGATATTGACCATGTCGTTGTAGTACTCGGCGAATTCACGGAGATTCATCATCTTGATGCGGCTGGTCTGGCGACTCACGGCAAACATGCCGTCGTAGGAGAACTTGGCGTCTCCGGCCTTACCATGCTTGGTTGTGATGAGGACAACACCGTTTGCACCCTGGGCACCGTAGATGGCGGTTGCGGAAGCATCCTTGAGGATTTCCATGCTCACGATATCGGCGGGGTTGATGGTGGACAGAGGGGAAATGGTGGAGACGCGGCCGTTACCAAGGGCATCTCCAAGGCCGAAGTCTGAACCGGAGTTTCCGCCGCCCTGGACGATGACGCCGTCAATGACATACAGAGGTTCTGCGTTGGCGTTGACGGTGGCCTGGCCACGGACGCGGATTGATGATGAGGATCCAGGGGCACCGGAAGTCTGCACTGCGGTAACACCGGCGGCGCGGCCCTGCAGGGACTGGTCCAGGTTGGTGATGATGGAACCCTTCAGGTCTTCCTCCTTCATGGAAACGGAAGCACCGGAGAGGTCACTCCTTTTCATGGTACCGTAACCCACGACGACGACTTCGTCCAGGAATTCGGTATCTTCTCCAAGAACCACGTTGATAACCTTCTGGTCACCCACGGGGATTTCCTGGGTTGCATAACCGATGGATGAGAACACCAGCGTTGCGCCGGGGCGCACGGTGATGGTGTAGTTACCATCCAGGTCTGTGATGGCACCGTTATTGGTGCCCTTCTCCATGACAGATGCTCCGATGACGGGGCCGACGTTGTCGGTAACCGTGCCAGTAACCTTGTTCTGTGCGAACAGGGCCGTGGTGGCGAGGAGCGCCAGCATGAAGGTCACAAATTTTTGTCTCATGCTTTAGTTGGTTAAAGGTTAATATTATTATTGGTTTAGATTGTTTATTGCGTTTTTGATGATGCCAACGGTGCTGTCCGTGACATATACGCCGTTAAGCCCCTGGGCCTCCTGGGCGGGGTCTCCGGTGTAAGGGTCTCCGCTCACCCATTGCTCGTGCAGGGGCTCCGCAAAACCGCTCCAGCCCCAGAAGTTGGCGCCCTGAAGGGTTTTTCCAACCTGGCCGAAGAGGTACTCATAATAGGAATCGCGTGCGTGTGTAGTAGCGCTTTTTTCGGCCTTGAAGCCGTCACGGGGGAAGCCGAATTCCTCACAGACTACGGGAAGGCCAAGTTCCTTGGCGAGTTCGGCATGCACCCTGAGGTATTCAGCGGTCTTTTCTATTGCGGCGGGGATATCCTCCTCAAGGGATTCGGCCTTTACCCAGCTCCAGTTGTAGGGCCAGATGTGGATGGTCATGTAGTCTACGCCGGGGATGGTGTTAACCCTGCGGAGGAGTTCAGCGTCTTCCTCGGAGCCCATGAGGCCCTCGTTGCCGGTGGAAAGGAGGTGGTTGGGATCAAGCTCCTTGACTATCCTTGCGGCCTCTGTCATCCAGCCGATGAAACCGTCCTGGATTTCTTTTTCGGAGGAGAAGCAGCGGGGCTCGTTGCCTATTTGCCAGGCAAAGATTGCGGGGTCTTCCTTATACGGCTTGCCGGTAATGGAGTTGGTTCGGCCCACGATGTTGCGCAAATGATTGAAATAGAGCTCCTGAGACTCCTTGGAGGTTTGGAACTTACGCATCTGCTGCATGAAGGGCCAGTAGCCGTCTATGAGCGGGATGAGGGTTTTTTCTCCGGTTGCCCATTCAAGGTACTGACCGTAGCCGCCGCTCCATTCCCAGGAGTTGTTGATGTAGAGGACGGCCTGCATGTCACGCTTGCCGAGTTCCACAAGATAGCGGTCCAGGCCCACCAGGAGGGTGTCGTTGTACACTCCGGGAGCGGTTTGGAGGGTGGGCTCCACGCGGGAGAACACGCCGTCTGCGCCGTCTCCGCCCACAAGGGTGCGGAGATTGGTGATTCCAAGGGCCTTGAGGGTGTCAAGCTCCCTCTGGAGGCGCTCCAGGTCACCGCCACGGCCATCCGAAGCCAAGATGGGGCCGTACCAGAAATTGGTGCCCACATAGGTGTAGGGCTTGCCGTTACGGATAAACTGACCGTCTTTGACGGTAACGAATTCAGGGGGTTTGCTGCAAGAAATGGCGGCAAGGGCAATAGCAACCCCCACCACGGTTTTAAGCGTTATTTTCATTATGTTGGCCGACATAAATTTTGTACAGGTACAAAGTTATGGTTACGGCCTGTTTCGGACAAATGAATAAATAACAAAAACCGATACTATTTTAACATTGGCTATACAAACACCCTGTTTTTGGTGAAAAGAGCCCTGAAATCGCGGGGCGTATAGCCGCGCCGGTTCTTGAATGCGCGGTTGAAATTGGAGAGGTTGTTGAAGCCGCAGGCATAGCAGATTTCACTGATTCCGGTGGCGGTGTCAACAAGCATTCGGGCAGCCCTTCCAAGCCGCACGTCTATGATGTAATCCTGAAGGTTGCGGGTGGTGTGCTGCTTGAAAAAACGGCTGAATGCGCTTGGCGCCATACCCACCATTGCAGCAAGGTCGTCGAGCCTAAGTTCTTCGGCGTAATGTTCTGATATGTAATCCTTTACCTTACGTACACGACGGCTCTCGCTTTCTCCGGTGATGTTGGCGAAAGAGGTGGAGGCAAGGATCCGTGCGCCTTTGTCCTGGGAGAGTTCATAGAGGATCTTGAGCATGTTCAGGAATTGGTCAAAGCTGTCTTCCAGAGACGATATTGTGTCCAGGTAAGTGTACACTTTGGCAATGGCGCTGAGGGAAAAAGCTACGCCGTGGCGGGCGTTTTCGAACATCTTTTTTATGGACAGGAACTGGTTTCGGCCAAGGAGCCTGGAGTCCAGGAGGTCCGGGGAAAACTGGATGGTGATTTCCCGGATATCGGCCGAAGTGCAACTGCCCTGCTCCCAAACGTGCTCCAGGCCGTCACCGGTAACAAGGGTGAGCTCAAGGTCTCCTATTTCCTCTATGCTGTCCCCCACGATACGGCGCACTCCCCTGCCGTTTTCAATGAAATTGAGCTCGTAAACGTTATGGCTGTGGATGGGGTACTGGAACTCAGTTTTATGGCGTTCCACAATATAAAAGCAGTCACGGTCTGTGATTGGAGTTACTTCCCGGAGTACGTTTGACATTTCTTATGCAGTTATATGTACAAAGATAGTGAAATTTTGATACTTTTTAAACAATTTTTCATAATCCGGGATTTAAATGCTATCTTGCAGTGAAATTTTGTAAGCCACTATGAAAAAAACACTACTTCTTGCAGCAGCCGTACTGCTAGTCGCCATGCCCTCAGAGGCCAGGAAAAAACCCAAATTCACCCATGAAACCGTAGCCGTTCCGGCAGTGGAAAGAGAGATTATTTCCGTGGAAACCGCTTCCACATCCCTTAATCTCCTGGTTACGGAAAAAGGTGAACTCCAGACACTTCACTATGGGGCAAAGATAGAGGATCCTGGTGCATGGCTGCAGCTGGACGGAAGCTCGGAAGACTACAACGGCTGCCGGTCCCTCACTTATCCGGCAACGGGCGGCAGGTTTATATCTGAGCCCGCCCTGCATGTGAAATACGCGGACGGCTCGCATAACACGGAGCTTTATTTCACGGGAGTGAAAAAATCGGCCCAGGACGGGTTTGAGAGGACGGAGATCGGCCTCAAGGACTATGTGACGGGGCTGGAGGTGAAGCTACTTTACGACGCCTATGTGAAGGAAGACGTGATAGAGATGCACTCGGAGATTCTGAACGGCGGCAAAAAGGCCGTGGAGCTTCTTAACTATGCTTCGGCCTCACTTTACGTGGATGCCCCTGAATACCTTCTCACGCACTTTTACGGGGCGTGGGCAAAGGAAATGCTCATGGAAAGCGAGGTCCTTGGCCACGACACCAAGGTTATCGAGTCCCGCCGCGGAGTGCAGGCTACGCAGGGGAACAACCCATCCTTCCTTCTGTCGCTGGGCACTAAGGATCTCCGGGAAAACGACGGCGAAGTCATTGCCGGCGCCCTTGAGTGGAGCGGCAATTTCCGCATGAGCTTTGAAAAAGACGACGCCCACAGGCTGAACATCATTACCGGCATTAGCCCTTATGCTTCGGCATATCCGCTTGAGGCCGGGGCCACATTTGTGACGCCCGGAATGGTTTACACCTACTCTGCCGAAGGTGCCGGCGGCGCTTCCCGCAACCTTCACCGCTGGGCCCGCAAGTACTGCGTTTATGGTGGCGGCGCAGTGAATCCCACCCTTTTGAACAGCTGGGAGGGAGCGTATTTCAACTTCACCACTCCCGTCCTTCTTGGCATGATAGACGATGCCGCATCCATGGGCCTGGAGATGTTTGTGCTTGACGACGGCTGGTTCGGCAACGACTTCCCGCGCAACGGAGACAACGCCGGGCTGGGAGACTGGGAGGTAAACACCTCAAAGCTTCCGGAAGGCATTGAGTACTTGGCTTCTTACGCCCATTCCAAAGGGCTTAAATTCGGCATATGGATAGAGCCTGAAATGGTGAATCCGGCCTCCAACCTTGCCCACGAGCACCCGGAATGGGTTATCCAGAGCCCCGGCCGTGAAATCTATCAGGGCCGAAACCAGTGGGTGCTGGACCTTTCCAATCCTGCAGTGGAGGACTTCGTGTTCGGCATATTTGACCGCACCATGCAGCTTGCCCCCGGCATCGACTACATAAAATGGGACTGCAACAGGGTTATCCAGAGCTTCGGCAGCCCTTATCTTGGCACGCAGCAGGACCGCTTCTATGTGGAGTATGTCCAGGGACTGTACAATGTAATGCGCCGAATAAGGGAGAAATACCCCCGCGTCATCGTGCAGTGCTGCTCCTCCGGCGGCGGCCGCGTGGACTACGGAGCGCTCCGCTACTGCAACGAGGTCTGGACCTCCGACAACACCGACGCCCGCACCCGCGCCTTCATCCAGTACTCCATGAACCTCATTTATCCGGCCTGCGTAATGGCCTCCCACGTATCTACGGTGCCGAATCACCAGACATCCAACGTGACGCCCCTGAAGTTCCGCTTCGACATGGCATGCTCCGGCCGCCTTGGCATGGAACTCCAGCCTAAGTACTTCTCCCCTGAGGACCGCGCCCTTGCCGACCGCTGCATCACGTCATACAAGAAGTACCGTGACCTTGTGTTTGCAGGAGACGCCTACCGCCTGGCGTCGCCCTACGACGGCAGTTACTACGGCGTAATGTATGTCTCCGAGGACAAGTCCCGCGCAGTGGTGTTCACCTATTGCCTTGAGTTTGAGCCCCGTACAGTTGGTGGTAAAGCCTTCCGCCTCATCGGCCTGGATCCTTCCCGCAGCTACAAGGTCACGGAGCAGAACGTAGACCGCAGCTGCTGGTGGGGCAGCGGCAAGGTGTTCTCCGGCTCCTTCCTTGCCGAAGGCGGCTTCAACCCCGTCCTGCCGCAGATCTACTCCTCCGCCGTCTTCGTGCTGGAGGCGCAGTAGGTTCAGCCGTCGCAGGTGGCATTGCAAAACGTCGCGGGTCTGCAAAAAAACTCTGACCTGCGACGGTTTTTGCCTCTTATGGCCGATTTGCGTCGCAGTTCGGCCGAAAAACGCAGACCTGCGACGGTTTCTCATAGGACCTGCGACGGCTCAACGCCAGACCTGCCGCGCAGCCACCGCCCGAGCACGGAAACGGCACAAAAACGTGCGCGGAGGGGGCAAAAGTACCAGCCCGAGCACGGAAACGGCACTAAAACGTGCGCGGAGGGGGCAAAAGCACCCGCCAGAGCACGGAAACGGCCCAAAAATGTGCGCGGAGAAGGGCGGATAGGAGAAATGCGAAAAAATTACGATATTTGCATAAATTAGTGCAAGAAGATGAAAGTACTCATTGTAGACGACGAACGCGCAATCCGGTATTCCCTGAAGGAAATCCTGGAAATGGAGAATTACGAGGTAGAGACCGCCGAAAATGGCCTTGAGGGCCTGCAGAAGGCGGGCAAGGAGAAGTTTGACGCAATTTTCTGCGACATCAAGATGCCGGAAATGGACGGCACGGAAATGCTTTCCAAGATAATTGAGGAAGGCATTGAGACCCCAGTAGTAATGATTTCAGGGCACGCCGACATCACTACGGCGGTAGAATGCATAAAGAAGGGTGCGTTTGACTTCATAGAGAAGCCTCTGGACCTCAACCGTATCCTTATCACCCTCAAGAATGCCACGGACAAGGCAAACCTGGTAACCCAGACCAAAATCCTGAAAAAGAAGATCTATGGCCGTGAAATGATTGGAGAGTCCGAGTCCATGGGGCACATAAGGCAGATGATAGAGAAGGTGGCGCCAACCGGTGCCAGCGTGCTTATCACCGGCCCCAACGGCTCCGGAAAGGAACTGGTTGCCCAGAGCATCTACCAGCTCAGTGACCGCTCCATGATGCCGTTCGTGGAGGTGAACTGCGCTGCGATTCCGTCGGAACTCATTGACAGTGAGCTATTCGGCCACAAGAAAGGGTCCTTTACATCCGCAATCAGGGACCATAAGGGAAAATTCGAGCAGGCAGACGGCGGAACCATCTTCCTTGACGAGATTGGAGACATGTCCCTGGCCGCACAGGCAAAGGTACTGCGCGTACTGCAGGAGAAAAAGCTCACGCCCGTTGGCGGAGACAAGGAGATTACGGTGGATGTACGCGTAATTGCCGCCACCAACAAGAACCTCCAGGAAGAGATTGCCGCCGGCAACTTCCGCGAAGACCTCTATCACCGCTTGAGCGTGATTGTACTCAAGGTCCCCGCCCTAGACCAGCGCAAGGAAGACATTCCCCTGCTGGTAAAGCACTTCACGGAGCAGATTTGCGCCGAAAACGGCAAGCCCGTACGCGAATTCCAGAAAGAGGCCATGGCTCTTCTCACAGGAAGGTCCTGGCCCGGCAACATCCGTGAACTAAGGAACGTGGTGGAACGCCTCCTCATCCTTGGCGGCAGCCCCATAACCGCCCAGGATGTGCAGGATTATGTAATGTAAACAACTGAAAACCCGCAAGATATGACAATCCCGGACATTACCATAGCCGTAGACGGCTTCTCCTCTACCGGCAAGAGCACTTTTGCAAAGATGGTGGCAAAGGAATTCGGCTTCCTGTACCTTGACAGCGGAGCAATGTACCGCGGCGTAACCCTTTTTGCCATGGAAAATGGCATGGCCGAAGGCGGAAAAATAGACGAGCCCGCCCTCAAGGAAGCCCTCCCCGGCCTGGACCTCCACTTCCAAAGGGAAGACGACAAGACACTCCTTTACAGCGGCTCCCGCTGCATAGAGTCCCTTATCCGCACCATGGAAGTGAGTTCCCTGGTGAGCCCCGTGAGCGCCATCGCATTTGTCCGCGCCTGGGTTGACGACCGCCTTCACGCCTTCTCCAAAGGCGGCCGCGTAATCATGGACGGCAGGGATATCGGCACCACGGTGTTCCCCAACGCCGAAGTCAAGATTTTCATGACGGCGGCCCCGGAGGTAAGGGCGCAGCGCCGCTACGACGAACTTGTGGCAAAAGGCCAGCCCTCCAGCCTTGAGGAAGTCCTTAAAAACCTCCAGGAAAGGGACTACATAGACTCCCACCGCGAAACTTCACCCCTAAGGCAGGCCGAAGACGCCTTTGTCCTTGACAACACCCACATGACCCTCCACGAGGAACTGGTATGGATGCTGGGCCTCCTCCAGGGCAAGTTCGGCCTACTTGAAACTCCCGGCATCACGTGGTAAAAGTAGAGACAGACCCCGGCTCCGGCTTCTGCGGAGGAGTAATCCGTGCCATAACCCGCGCAGAGGAATACCTCAGCACAGGCGGCACCCTCTATTCCCTTGGCGCAATTGTGCACAATGAGGCCGAACTCTCCCGCCTCCACGAAAAAGGCCTGGTCACGGTGAATTCCCTCCAGGACGTTCCAGAAGGCGGCACGGTCCTCATAAGGGCCCACGGTGAGCCCCCCTCCACCTACACGGAAGCCGCGGCGCGCGGGCTCTCCGTCATAGACTGCTCCTGCCCGGTGGTCCTGAAGCTCCAGGAGCGCATCAGAAACGCCACCGGCCAGATAATAATCTTCGGCCGGGTTGGACACGCCGAAGTCCTTGGCCTCATGGGACAGGTAGGCGGCAACGCCCTTGTGGTGGAAAACGAGAAAATGCTCCGGGAAGCCCTTCGCAGCGGCAGCATAGACCTCTCAAAGCCGGTTGTCATCTTCTCCCAGACCACAAAAAGCCCCACCGAATACGACAATATATGCCGCATGCTCCGGGACGCCGGCGCCCGGCTCACGGTAAACAACACCATCTGCGCGCAGGTGGCCGGCCGTCATGAAAGACTGGCCCAATTTGCAGCATCCCACGACATAATTCTCTTTGTTGCAGGACGCTCATCCTCCAACGGCAAGGTTCTCAGCGACCTATGCCGAAGCGTAAACCCCGCAACCTATCTCATAGGCTCCGAAAAAGAGATTGATTTCTCATGGATAAAGGACGGCCAGTCCGTGGGAGTATGCGGAGCCACCTCCACGCCCAAATGGCTGCTTGAGAAGGTGGCCGAAGAAGTCAGATCCTGGGGTAACGCACGGTAAAGCAGGCACCTCCAAGCGCAAAAGAACGACTGTAGGATATGCTGCCGCCGCAGTGGTCCACAATTCGGCGGCAAATGGCAAGTCCAAGGCCGCTGCCGCTGGTTTTGGTAGTGAAGTCCGGCGTAAAAATCTTGTCTTGGTTGGCCTGGTCCACTCCCGGGCCGTTGTCCTCCACCACAATCTCATAGAAGGAGTCGTCGGAGGCCTTTCTCACGGACACCAGAAGCCGTTTGTCCCCGTCATTGCCGTCCACCGCCTGAATGGCGTTGGTGATAAGGTTCACCACCACCCTTGTGAGCTGCGGACGCGGAGCCTCAACCATGGCTCCCGGCAGGCCGAAGTATTCCACCACAATGTCGTCGCGGGAGTCAAAGAGCTCCACCTCCTGCCTTACAAGGGCGTCCAGGTCTATTGTTTCGGCCTTTTGGTCGTACATCTTGGCAAACGTGGAGAACTGGTCTGCGGAGTCTGAGAGGAGATCCACGTGGTAGAGGACCGTCTGGGCGACTTCGTCGAATTTGTCCTGCCAGGCCGGGTTCCCGGTGCTCTTCATCCTTATAAGCATCTGGAGCTGGAGCTTTATGGGCGTAAGCGGATTCTTGAGGTCATGTGCCACGCGGCGCGCCATATCCGTCCAGGCCTTGTCTCTTTCGGCCTGGGCAAGGCGGCGGGAGCTCTCTCCAAGGTCCTTCACCATGCGGTTGTAGGCCTCAACCAGCGGGGTTAGTTCGTCGTCCTGGTGATAAATCAGGGGCTCCAGATGGTCTACGTCCGTCACCGTCATCTTACGGCTCATTTCCGTAAGCGGCCTGAAGAGCCTCCCAACCACGGCAAACGTAACCAGACGGGATATAAGAAGCAGCAGCAGGAATATTGTTATGACGGTTGCAACGTGCAGCACGGCCTCCGTCTCAAAGTCATGAGTGAGGTCCGTGAACGGGGCCGAAGCAATGGCTATCATGGTGCCGGAACTGTTGAAGACCGGCACATACTGGGCGTAGAAACGGCGCCTTCCAACCTTCTCCTGATTGAGCCAGAAGCGGTTGTGGCCATACACAATTGCATTGTAGGCCGAAGGGTCCATCCGGCTTCCGAGTATCATTCGGTCATATACCTCCGGGGTGGTGCTCATGACCTCCGCTCCAGAAATGTCGAAGATAGTGATGTCACAGCGAAGGTTGTTGCCCACGCCCTCCACTGCCGCCACGGCCTGCGGAGAGCCAATCTCCTGAGGCGAAGCCACCATCCTCAGGCGCTCCTGAAGCATGGCCTGAAGGGTGTTCACGCGGGAAGCCATGACGCCCCTCATATCGGCATTGTTGCGTTTCCAGACAAACCACACGCTGAATCCGGCCATGGCGACAAGCGTGACTATGAGGGAGATGTTGACCACAAGGCTTATGCGGGTTTGGAAATACCGCCTTCCCTGAGTGCGGAGGCGCCTCCTTGAAAGGGTGCTCACAAGGAAGAACGCGGCAAGTGCAAGAAGGAAGCCCTCCACTATGTAGTACAGCCACTCTGTAGAAGGGCGCGCCAGCATAATAACCTCACCCTCAGACACTTCCCTCTCAAAGAGTTCCCAGTCGGCAAGCTTGCGCTCCCCGGTATAGAGCGTAGGGAACGGATACTCTCCCTTGTACTGCAGAAGATGCCCGTCAATATACTTAGCCCAGGAATACACCGGCGGCAGTGATACCCTGCCGGGGTCCTGGATTCCAAGGAGACTCAGATATCCGCGGTCTTCCCTGTTGTGCTTAGACTCCACCGTAACAAAGATGGACGACGGCCCGTACTCTGAATAATAGGTGAAAAGACCCGTATATGCGGTTCGGCCATTGCCGATGGAGCTGTAGAAGAAGTGGGAGTTCTCTCCAAGCCGCACTCCGCCGCGGATGCGCTCCAGGAAAAGGGGATGGCTTCCGGGGCCTTGAGGGCCGGATTTTACCACGGAAATGTCATAGTCCTGGGCTATCCTAACCATATAGGCGCTGGCAAGCCTTCCGCCAAGGATAGCCTCCCCGCCGTCCAGGGCGGCAAGGGCCCCGATCATGGGGTCGTCGGCGATGGCGGACTCTACGGAGCGGAGCTGGATCTCGAGGCCCACGTCACGGTCCATGGCAAGGCGCCCGGCCCAGACATCTACCCTCCGCTGCTCCTTACGGTATCCAAGGACAGCCGTAGTGACCACGAAATACACTCCCAGCACCAGGCCGAAGGACATTCGGCCGGCAATGGAAAAGACGTCGTAGCGTGCCCCAAGAAGGCTTTTTGCGAAGGGCTGGAGCAGCTGCAGGAGCATTGGAACGGAAAGCGCCAGGGCAAGGAAACTGAGATATACAACCCCGGTGAAAGGACTTATAAGTATTACCTTATATAGTTCCAGGTTGATGCTGGAGTTTTCCAGGATGCTTGTAAAGCTTATGTGGAAGTAGGCGCAGACGGCAATGATGGAGGTGACTATAAGCCCCGCCAGAACCCACTGCACGCCCAGGGAGCTCTGGCGCGCGACGCGCTTCAGGAGAGTCCACCTTGCCACAAAAAGGTCCAGCACAAGGATGTCTATGGCAAGGTTTACTATAAGGATGGCGCCAAGGGAATAGAAGAAGGGGCCGTCTGCGTAAAGCAGCGGAGAAAACAGCTGCGACACCTGCCCCAGGCCGCGGCCGTAAAGGAAAAGCCAGGTGAATATGCCGGTTTGGATAATGGCCGTACCCGCAAGGAAAGGAAGCGAAGGATGGACCGACAACAGAAGCACCAGGCCAGTCATGAGAAGGGCCAGGGATATCCAAAGGAGGAAGGGATGCCTTTTACCGCCGGTGTCAATATTGTCCGAGGTAAGCTTGAAAAGCGGCACTCCGTCTACATATACAGCGGTGCCGGTGCTGGACGAGAGCGGGCTTACGCCATAGCGGTCGTCGCGTCTCAGGCGCGGATTGACGCCCGTAAGGGAGCCGGGCCTTAGCTGGTTGGCTATCTCAAGGCCCGCGATGACCTTGCATCCGTTGCCTTCTACAGCCTTCTCAAGGTACCACTTGGGCCCGTGGTTCACATAGGAAAGGTGCTCCGTGGCATCTGCGAGAGGCGAAGTTACCACGGCCTTTGCGTCCGTGAGACGGGAGCTTACGGGACGCACCCTGATGTCGTCGTTGCGTATTGGGAACTGCCCCGCCCAGCTTTGGAGGGTGTCTTCCACATAGCGGTACACCACCATGTCCTCAGGAAGGCCGGGGAGCTCCATCCAGGCCGAAGGATCCTGCGAAATGGCACTGTCAATGTATTTATCCAGAAGGGATATGCGCGCCCCTGTCTTTTTGCCGAAGTCTTCCGCGGCGGCCTCAGGGTTGTCCCCGCCCGCTCCGGTAAAAAACGACGCGGCGAAGACTATGGCCGAAAGGGCCATAATGACTATAGACGCGCTTTGCCGTATGAGACGGGACTTATTCATTGTGGTAGGGCTCTCCGCGGAGGATGGTAAACGCCCGGTAAAGCTGCTCTGCAAAAACTGTGCGAACCATCTGGTGGGTGAAGGTCATTTTGGAAAGGGACATCTTGGCGCGGGCCATGGCATGGACGGCCGGGGAGAACCCATATGCGCCGCCAACGGCAAAAACAAGGGTTTTAGTGCCCTGGAGCATGTATTTTTCCAACATTCCGGCAAACTCCGTAGAGCGGTATTCAATCCCGTGCTCGTCTAGAAGGATGAGGGTGTCCTGGGGCTGCAGATGCTTAAGGATAAGTTCCCCCTCCCGCTCTTTTATCTGGTCACGGCTCAGGGCCTGGGCTTTTTTGAGCTCCGGAATTTCCGTCACCTTGAACGGGACATAGTGCTGCAACCTGGCCACATATACGTCCAGGCCTTCTTTCACCCATTTAACGTCCGTTTTGCCAACGGTGAGAAGCTCAATGTTCATACGGCAAATGTAACGATTCGGCTCGGAATTTGCAAGTAAAGACAGCGGAATGAAAAAGCATATTCTCAAGATTGTCTTCCCGGCGGTGCTGCTCCTCTCCATGGGGCTGCACCTAGGTGCCCAGACTCCGGCAAAGCCGGTCAAATCCTATATGTCCTCCCCTTCCCCGGAGGGAGAGTTCTCCGTATTCACTTCCATCACAAAATATCTGGCCGCAGGGGATGTTGCATCCCTCTCCAGCTGGTTCGCGGACAACCTTGACATCAACGTCCTGTCGTCTTCGCGCAACTGCTCCAAGGCTCAGGCCAGGCAGATTCTCCGCAATTTCTTCGGCACATATACTCCCCGCTCCTTCGAGGCCACCCACAAGGCCTCAGAGGCCAACAAAAAGTACCTCATAGGCATCCTCAACGCCGGCGGAGAGAACTTCCAGGTTACAATATATGCCACCTCTTCGGGAGGCGGCACATATAAAATCCAACAGCTGGGTATTACCAGAAGTTATTAGCTTCCAGACTTATTTAACCCTCTGGCCGTAAGAGCGGTCCGTGGTATTTACGGTAATGACTTCTCCGGTTTCGATGAACAGGGGAACCATGATCTTTGCACCTGTTTCAAGGGTGACTTCCTTGAGGGCGCTGGTGGAAGCGGTGTTGCCCTTGACGGCGGGCTCGCTGTAGGTAACCTCCAGGGTTACGTAAGTGGGAAGCTCGCAGGTGAGGCAGCGTTCTTCGGGCTCTGTCATGTACATCATCTCCACCCTCTGACCCTCTTTCATGAGGTCTGCGTTTTCAACGACGTCGTGGGGAAGGGTGATCTGCTCATAGGTTTCCTCGTGCATGAAGTTGAAGGCCTCTCCATCATCATAAAGGAACTGATAGGGGCGGCGCTCCACGGAAATGGTGTCAAGCTTTACGCCGGCGGTGAAGGTGTTCTCCAGGATGCGGCCGTTTTCAAGGTTGCGGAGCTTGGTTTTCACAAAAGCGGGGCCCTTGCCGGGTTTAACGTGCTGGAAGTACACTACAACGCAGGGTTTGCCGTTGAACATGAGGTACATTCCGTTTTTGAGATCAGCAGTTGTTGCCATAAAATTGGTATGTTTAGTTAAATATTATTCCCAAAAATCTCACAAAAATAAGAATTTGTGACTTTTTCTGCAAATTAAAATGTTATCTTTGTATGGATGAAAGCGGGAAAAGTAATACGGAACGTAGTTTTGACGGTGGCAGGGCTGCTTGTGGCACTCCTTGTGGCGCTCCAGATTATCCTTCGGCCTGCGGTCCTCACGCGGCTTGTGGGGAAGTTCGCCGCAGATTATGTAGAGGGAGACATCTCCTTCGGCAGCATAAAGGCCCACGTCCTGAAGAGTTTCCCCTTCCTTAACCTTGAGGCAAGCGACTTTGCCCTCACCTACCCCCATGAGCGTTATGCGCAGTTTGACACCATTTATCCGGACAGCGGCCGAAGGTTTTCCCTCCTCAAGGCCGGCCGCGGAGAAACGGTGGATACCCTGGCAAGTTTCCGGAACCTGAGCGTTTCCATAAACTACATGGACATAGTGCGCGGCACGGGATACCACATTCGCAAAGCGGAACTTGCCCATCCACGCATTTTCGCCCACTACTATGACTCTTCGGCCGCAAACTGGGACATCCTGCCCATTGGCGGCCCCAAGAAAGACACCACCAAGAAGCCGCTTCCAAGGATAGTGGTGGAGAAGGTGCAAATGACAGAGAGGCCCTTCATTGTGTTCACAAACCCCCAGGACACCATTCACGGGATGTTTACAATGCGGCGGCTGGGCCTGGACGGCCACATTGACACCCAAAACCTCCAGCAGGTTGCAACTGAGCTGGAAATTGATTCCCTGTTTGTCTCCGGCAGGCTCCCCGCAGACACCGTGGCGGTAGGGCTCCAGTCCCTAAGGGCCAAAGGGAAAGAACGCCATCTGGAGCTTGACGCCAAGGCCCAGGCATGGCTGGCAACGGGGAGTTTCGGCAGGCTTAAAGTGCCAGTAGGCATATCCCTGGACGGGGATCTTCCGGAGCGCGCAGACGACTCCCTTCAGGTGGTCCTCAACCGCCTTGGGCTGGATGTAAGCGCCCTTCACCTGGATGCTGAAGGTAGCGTCACGGCCGGGAAGGGAGCGTACAACCTTGACATTGACGCCCGCATAAATGACTGTCCGCTTGGGGACATTATCAGGGAATACCGGGACAATGTAGCTATTTTCAAAAAGATAAAGACGGACGCCAAGCTCTCCCTCGATGCCACCATAGACGGCGTTTACGGCGGCGGGAAAACTCCGGCGGTGGAGGCAAAGCTTCTGGTTCCTCCGGCAGCGCTTGACTACGAAGGCCTTGGCCGAAAAGGGCAGGTGGCGCTGGACGCAACCGTCACAACCGATGACCTCAAGGCGGTGGACGCCGATATCAAAAAGCTCTTCTTGGACTTCCTTGGGGCAAAGGTCAATCTAAAGGGCGGGGTCCGGGATATCCTTGGAGAAGACCCCCTCATTGCATTTGACGGCACGGCAAGGGCCCGCGTGGATTCCCTCACAAACGCTTTCACCGCAAAGCGCGGCATTTCCGGCACCGGTGCCATAGACGCTCAGCTTCATGGAAAGGTGAGGCTGTCCCAGCTTGACATGAGCCGGATTGGCTCCGCGGACATCCTTTGCAAGCTTCAGGGAACGGACCTCTCCGTGCAGGACGCCCCGGACAGCATAGATGCCGTAATTCCAAAACTGGACGTAGAGCTTGCCACAAAGGCCAACAAGATAGACCGTAACATCCGCCAAGGGGCACGCGTACTGGCCCTGAAGGTAAATACAGACTCCCTGAAAGCCCAGTACGGGAACCTTAAGATAAATGGCAAGGACGTCCTCGTGCTCCTCCAGAATTCGGCCGATATCCTCAAAAAGCGAAAGGAACTGACGCCCCTCATGGGTCTTGCGAAACTTGGGAAACTGAGGCTGCGGGACTCTGAGGGCATGAGCGTGCAACTTGCGGAGAACACGGAGACTTTCCGCATAAGCCCGGCCACGGCTTCCCGGCCCACTCCAAGGCTCAGCCTTACTTCAGAATCCGGCCGCATAAGGTTCAGAAGCGGACATAACCT
>ODAJ012162146.1_pt1 | contig 98826 bp, 76 predicted proteins | sample 1539241 | NCBI WGS metagenome assembly ODAJ01 (sample SAMN02144231, study PRJEB22623) | gut metagenome | biome: sheep rumen | host: Ovis aries | place: New Zealand | reverse complement strand
GTGTGGCAGAAAAAGAATCGGCTCCCCTCGCCCTCCGGAGAGGGGATGGGGGGGAGGCTGCCACTATTAAGAAGGTTCTCCTCCTGGGTTCTGGTGCCTTGAAGATTGGTCAGGCCGGTGAGTTCGACTATAGCGGCGCACAGGCGCTGAAGGCGCTGAAGGAAGAGGGTGTGGAGAGCGTGCTCATCAATCCCAACATCGCTACCGTTCAGACCAGCGAGGGGGTGGCAGACAAGGTTTACTTCCAGCCTGTAACCCCCGAGTTCGTGGAACGTGTGATTGAAAAGGAACGTCCTGATGGCATCTTGCTCAGCTTTGGTGGACAGACCGCTCTGAACTGTGGTGTTGAGCTATACCAGAAAGGCGTGTTAGAGAAATATGGTGTGAAGGTGTTGGGAACACCCGTTCAGGCCATTATAGATACTGAGGATCGCGACCTGTTTGTGAAGAAGCTGGACGAGATTGGTGTAAAGACCATCAAGAGTCAGGCTTGTAACACCAAGGAGGAGGTTCGTCAGGCAGCGGCAGAACTGGGCTATCCCGTCATTCTTCGTGCCGCATACGCACTGGGCGGTTTAGGTTCCGGCTTCTGTGATAATGAGGCAGAGTTGGAAACTCAGGCTGAGGAGGCCTTCTCGTTCTCTCCCCAGGTTCTGGTGGAGAAATCCCTGAAGGGTTGGAAGGAGATAGAGTACGAGGTGGTTCGCGACCGTTATAACAACTGTATCACCGTCTGCAACATGGAGAACTTCGACCCCCTCGGTATCCATACCGGCGAGTCTATCGTAGTCGCTCCCAGTCAGACTCTCTCTAACAGCGAGTACCACAAATTGCGTGAGCTGGCCATCAAGATTATCCGCCACATCGGTATCGTTGGCGAGTGTAACGTTCAGTATGCCTTCGATCCCAATTCAGAGGACTATCGTGTCATCGAGGTGAATGCTCGTCTGAGTCGTTCTTCTGCTTTGGCCAGCAAGGCTACAGGTTATCCTTTGGCATTCGTTGCTGCTAAGTTGGGCTTGGGCTACGGTCTGTTCGAGTTGAAGAACTCTGTTACCAAAACCACCAGCGCCTTCTTCGAGCCCGCTCTGGACTATGTGGTATGTAAGATTCCACGTTGGGACCTTTCTAAGTTCCACGGTGTGAACCACGAGTTGGGTTCCAGCATGAAGAGTGTGGGTGAGGTGATGGCCATTGGTCGTACCTTCGAGGAGTCTATCCAGAAGGGCCTGCGTATGATTGGTCAGGGTATGCATGGCTTTGTAGATAACAAGGCACAGCATGTGACCGATGTTCCCGATGCCCTGCAGCATGCTACGGATACTCGTATCTTTGTCATTGCCAAGGCTATGATGATGGGTTATACCGTAGATCAGATTCATAACCTTACCAAGATCGATAACTGGTTCCTGCAGAAGTTGAAGCATATCATCAACATCAACGAGCGCCTGAAGGAGTTTTCTCATTTGGCTGATATGTACACGTTCATGGAGCCCTTGGAGTTGCTGGAGTATATCGAGGAGCCTGAGTTTGCTACCTTGTTGCACGATGCTAAGGTGTACGGTTTCTCTGATTTCCAGATTGCCCGTGCTATCGGATTGGGTGAGTGCGATATGAATATGGAGAAGGCTGGCCTTATCATCCGTAAGTGGCGCAAGGATTTGGGCATCAAGCCTTATGTTAATCAGATAGACACCCTGGCTGCAGAGTATCCTGCCCAGACCAACTACCTGTATCTATCATACGTATAATATAAGGTAATAACAATATCAGGGCGGATAGCGATGGGGAACATCGTTATCCGCTTTTTTTTTGTTCCTAATAGTGGTAATAGTCAATTTGGCCCTTGGAAGTATTCTTTTCTGTCATTATGACATTAAATATTCTTACAATTATTGCTTTATGTCAACAAATATTGATGTTTATGTGTAAAAATGTATTGTAAAATCTTGGTTGTAATTGCAAAATGTATTAATTTTGCCGTCAAATTGTAATAAACCGTAACATTATGTGTGGAATTGTAGCCATATTTAACATCAGGCAGCAGTCGCATGAACTGCGTGAAAAAGCATTGAAGATGAGTCAGAAGATCCGCCATCGCGGACCTGACTGGAGTGGGATCTATTGTGGCGGCTCGGCCATTCTGGCGCACGAACGTCTCAGTATCGTGGACCCTGAGAGCGGAAGGCAGCCTCTTTATAGCCCCGATAATAAGCAGGTGTTAGCCGTGAACGGCGAGATTTATAACCATCAGGAGATTCGTCGTCGCTATGCCGGTCAGTATGAGTTTCAGACTGGCAGCGACTGTGAGGTTGTATTGGCCCTATACAGAAGCCTCACCTCTAACCCCTCTCCAAAAGGCGAGGGGAACGTTCTCACTCACGAGCAGATTTCTGGGATGTTAGAGAGTTTGTCGGGTATCTTTGCCTTTGCATTGTATGATGAGGAGCGTGATGCTTTCCTGATAGCACGTGACCCCATTGGCGTTATACCATTATATATAGGTTATGATAGCGACGGTACTGTATATGTTGCCAGCGAGCTGAAAGCCCTTGAAGGTCAGTGCGAACAGTACGAACCCTTCCTTCCTGGCCATTATTTATGGAGTGAAGAGTTAAGAGTGAAGAGTGAAGAATTAAAATTACCAAATGAGATTGCACGGGAGTCAATAACAAACTCTGATTCTTCACTCTTCACTCTTCACTCTTCACTTAAACGCTATTATCAGCGCGATTGGTTCGAATACGATGCTGTGAAGAATAACACAGCCAGTGTTGAGGCTATTCATGATGGCCTTACGGCTGCTGTGAAGCGTCAGCTGATGAGTGATGTGCCCTACGGTGTGCTGCTCAGTGGCGGTTTGGATTCCAGTGTTATCTCTGCCATAGCTGAGAAATTCAGTGAGCATCGTATAGAGGACAACTCTCAGACTCGTGCTTATTGGCCCCGCCTGCATAGCTTTGCTGTTGGATTAAAGGGCGCTCCCGATCTGGCTAAGGCCAAGATGGTGGCTGACCATATCGGCACTGTGCACCACGAAATCAACTACACCATCCAGGAGGGATTGGATGCCATCCGCGACGTTATCTACTATATAGAGACCTACGATGTGACTACTGTCCGTGCCTCAACGCCTATGTACCTGCTGGCTCGTGTCATCAAATCTATGGGTATTAAGATGGTGCTCAGTGGCGAGGGTGCTGATGAGATATTCGGTGGCTACCTCTATTTCCATAAGGCTCCGTCAGCCAAGGATTTCCATGAGGAAACCGTGCGTAAATTGGGTAAGCTTTACCTATATGACTGTTTGCGCGCCAACAAGAGCTTGAGCGCTTGGGGCGTAGAGGGACGTGTGCCCTTCCTGGATAAGGAGTTCCTGGATATCGCCATGCGCACTAATCCGGAAGCAAAAATGTGTCCTGGCACTACAATGGAAAAGAAAATCGTACGTGAGGCCTTTGCAGATATGCTGCCCGAAGCAGTGGCCTGGCGTCAGAAGGAACAGTTCAGCGATGGTGTAGGCTATAGTTGGATTGATACCCTGAAGCAGATAACCTCGGAGGCTGTCACCGACGAGCAGATGGCACATGCAGCTGAACGTTTCCCCATCAACCCGCCCAAGAACAAGGAAGAGTACTACTATCGCAGTATCTTTGCCGAGCACTTCCCCAGCGACAGCGCTGCCAAGAGTGTTCCCAGCGAGGCCAGTGTAGCATGTTCAACTGCTATTGCCCTGGAATGGGATGCTGCCTTCAAGAATATGAACGATCCCAGCGGCCGAGCTGTAAAAGGCGTTCACGAACAAGCCTATTGACGCTGTTTTAGACAATAGGACATGAAAAGAGACAATACGTGCCAGTCTGTCAGGAGATAATCCGGCAGAGTCGGCACGTATGTTTTTTGGCACGTTAGTTGTATTATAGTTAGTGAACGAAGGCGATAGACTTTAGGTTTTAGACCTTAGACTTTAGCCAATGTTCAACGAAACAAAATGTTTAACTAAAATATAACTAGGAGGTATTAATTATGTTACCAGTAATGTTTCAAAACAGTTGGATGCCAACATTGTTTGACGATTTCTTGAACACTGATTTTATGCCTCGTGCCAAGAGTACAGCACCTGCAGTCAATGTCAAGGAGAGTGAGAAAGCCTACACAATGGAACTTGCAGCTCCGGGCATTAAGAAAGAATATTGCCGCGTAGGAATCAATGAGGATGGCAACCTTACCGTCGCTATCGAGAATAAGGTTGAACATAAACAGGAAGATAAGCATCATCACTATCTGCGTCGCGAGTTCAGCTACTCTAACTATGAACAAGTCTACACACTGCCTGATGATGTGGAACGCGACAAGATCTCTGCTAAAGTCGAGGATGGTATCCTGACCGTTACCATGCCTAAGATGGCTAAGGAGCAGAAGAAATGTACCAAGGCTATAGAGGTCTGCTGATGAATTTGAAATTCATGAATCAATAAAATGGAAGAAGGGCTGCACATGCAACGTGCAGCCCTTCTTTTGTATCTATTCTTTTTTCTCTTTTCTTGGTGGCAGGGTAATGCCTTCGCGTTCCAGTGCTTCGCGCACCAAGTCGTCGAAGGTTTTGGTGTTGTTGAAGTCGTCCAGAACCTTTTGTACCTTCTTACGCCTCTTGGCTCGTCTGCGGTCTTTAATGGCAAAGGGGTGCAGAATCTTGTCCATCAGTCCTGGGGAAATCTTGTTTAACACGTCACTCAACGAAGGGACGCTGGGTCCCTGCATTCGTTCCAAGCTTTGGCGTAGGGCATCTTCCAGGCCCGAGATACGTCCAGGAGCCACAATCTCAACCTCTTTGAGCGTGTCAATCCGTTCTGGGACAGGCGGGATGGTGTCATCGGGCGCTACCGTCAGCATAAAGGCGGCAAAAAGTACGTGTATCATTCTGCTGTTTGTTAAATGTTCACAAAAATACAAATTAAATGTAAGAATAGGGGGAAGAGTGTGAAGATTTTCATTATTTTTGTGAGTTGAAACGCAAAATTAAGATAAGATAAGATATGAAAAAGCTTGTTCTCTGTCTTTTTATGACGTTATTCTTTGCTGCTGCTCAGGCGCAGCATTTCAAGGCGCACCGAGGCACAGTCCCCGGTGGCTATAGCTTTTGGTTCCACGACCCCGAGGCCGGAAACCATCGCGATCCCAATGCACATTTCCCCTTGCTTATCTTCCTGCATGGTAAGAGCCTTAGCGGCACTAACCTTGAAAGAGTAAAACGCTACGGTCCCATCAGTGCCGTTGCCAAGGGACTGAATATCGATTGCTATATCATTGCTCCCCAGACCAACAACGGATGGGATCCCGACAGGGTGATGAAGATTGTTGACTGGGCTATCAAGAATTATGCTGTTGACACTACACGTATCTATGTCTATGGTATGAGCATGGGTGGTTACGGAACTATTGACCTTTGTGCTACCTATCCCGATCGCATAGCAGCTGGTATGGCAGCTTGTGGCGGTGCCAGTGTCAAGAATCTGGCGGGTCTTTCTAAGGTTCCTTTGTGGATTCTGCATGGAACGGCAGACCGCGCTGTACCTTTCAGCGCCTCGCAGAAGGTGGTGGATGCTATGGCGAAGACGGGCAAGGACCGCCTTATCTTTACGCCCCTGAAGGGTGTTGACCACGGACGCCCCGCTCGTCTCTTCTATATGACGCAAACATACGACTGGCTTTTCAGTCATTCAACCAAAGACCCAGGCCGCGAGGTCTGCAGGGATTTCAAGGTTACGCCGGAGATGCTGAGCAAGGCCTACGAGGATTTGCGCGATATCCGAAATAATAACGACAAGGATGAGCAGTATATGGAGTGATTTTTTTAATTCAAAATTCAAAATTATAAACATAAAACTGCCAAACCCCTGTTAGCAGTTCCCTCCCATTTGGGGGAGGGTTAGGGAGAGGGGCGAATTAATGAAGAAATCCTTATCTCTGATTGTTATGATGGTCGCAGCTGTGCAGTTGCAGGCCATTGACTACACAAAGTATGTTAACCCTTTTATTGGAACCCAAACTGATGAGACGGGCGCTCTTAGCGGAAGCACCTTCCCAGGTCCCACCATGCCACAGGGTATGGTTCAGTTGGCTCCTGAGACAGAGCAGTATGTAACTTGGGACCCTTGCTGCGGTTATGACTTCAACAAGGACAGTATCTTCGGTTTTACCCATACGCATTTGAGCGGAACAGGCTGCACTGACCTAATTGACATCTCTCTGATGCCTTCGGTTAAGAAGGTGACACCTGCAGAGCTGAAGAAGGGCATTTTTGCTCAGACCTATAAGCATGCTGAGGAATCTGCAACCCCTGGCTTCTATATGGTGAAACTGCAGAACGAGGATATTATGGTCAATCTTTCAGCCACTGTTCATGCCGGTATTCATAAGTACACCTTCCCAAAGAGTGCAGCACAGCAGACTGTAATCTTGGACCTCGACCGTATGACTTGGCGAGGTGATGCTTACTATACGGGTCGTCGTGCCTATCAGATTATCCAAAGCCAGATTCGCGTGGTTGATGACCACACTATCGAGGGCTTCCGTGTGCTGACAGGTTGGGCTAAGTTGCGTAAGGTTTACTTCCGTGCCGAGTTTAGCAAGCCTATTCAGAATCGTCTGCTGATGGATGGCGGTCGTTCTGTTGGCAAGAGCGATGTAATGAACGGTCGTGCCCTGCGTGCTGCCCTCGAGTTCGATAATAAGGACAGTCAGGACTTGATGGTCAAGGTTTCTATCTCTGCTGTCGATAATGACGGTGCACGCAAGAACATGAAAGCCGAGGCACAGAGTTGGGACTTCAACTACTACACTAAGGCAGCCCACGATGCATGGGAGAAGGAACTGGCCCGCATAGACATCGAGGGAACGGATGCTCAGAAGAGTATCTTCTATACTGGCATGTATCATGTGTTGATGCAGCCCAACACTATGAGCGATGTTGATGGTCGTTACATGGATACCAACTTCGAGATTAAGCAGATGCCCAAGGGGCAGGCTTACCACAGTACCTTCAGTCTGTGGGATACTTTCCGTGCCGCTCATCCCCTTTATACATTGCTTTGCCCCGATGTGGCAGCACAGTTTGTTCGTGATATGATTCTGCATCAGCAGACCTATGGCTATCTGCCTATTTGGGATCTGTGGGGCCAGGACAACTACTGTATGATTGGCAACCATGCCATTCCTGTATTAGCTGATGCTATCTTGGCAGAGATTCCCGGCGTAGATGCCGAGGCTGCCTATAAGGCTATGTACGAGAGCAGTATTCGTACACATACTAACAGTCCCTTCGAGGTTTGGGAAAAGTACGGCTATATGCCTCAGAACTTGCAGGGTACCAGTGTCAGCATCACCTTGGAGCAGGCATTCGATGACTGGTGCGTAGCTGCCGTTGCCAAGAAGTTGGGCAAGCAGGCTGATTACGAGCGCTTCCTCAAGCGCAGCGAGTTCTACCGCAACCTGTGGGATCCCACCATTGGCTTCTTCCGTCCCAAGGATAGCAAGGGTAACTTCATTGAGAAGTTCGATCCTCTGAGCTACGAGGAGCCTTGCTTCATTGAGGGAAATGCTTGGCAGTACATGTGGTTCGTACCCCAGAATCCAAAGGGCTTGATTGAACTGCTGGGTGGCGAGAAAGGTTTCATCAAGAAGCTCGACGAGAACTTTACCCTGACTGCTACTAGTGGCGAGGTAAACGGCAATGCCAGTGGCTTCGTGGGTCAGTATGCCCATGGCAACGAGCCCAGTCACCATACCGCTTACCTGTATAACTTTGCAGGTCAGCCCTGGCGCACACAGGAGTTGGTAAACCAGATTCGTAGCAACTTCTATAACGAGACGCCCTGTGGCTATGCAGGTAACGATGACTGCGGACAGATGTCTGCTTGGTATATCTTCTCAGCCCTTGGCTTCTATCCCTTCAATGCCGGTAGTGCTGAATATACCATTGGTACTCCTCTCTTCCAGAAGGCAACCTTGCATCTGGCAGGCGGCAAGGACTTCACCATCCTGGCTCCTCGCAAGAGCGATAAGGCTATCTATGTTAAGGGTGTGAAGTTGAACGGTCAGAAGGTGACCAACTGGACACTTACCCATAAGCAGCTGATGGCTGGCGGAACCTTGCAGTTCCAAATGAGCGAGAAGAAATAAGCTTATAGTCATAAATAAACACAAATGCCCCTTTTGTCATGCAGAAGGGGCTTTTTTTATGTCCTCTCTCTTCGCTTTTCACCTGTTTGGGTACAATCTCGCCCTTTTCCTGCCTTTTCTTGTACTCTTTTGTTTGTGAATGGGTAAAAAAGTATATATTTGTACGGCTATTCCGTTAAAATAATGTACAAGAAACCATATATATTAATGATAATGCTCTTGTTCGCGCTTACACCATTGCGAGCAGAGTTGACCTTCAACAAACAGCATGGGGTTTACAAGAGTCCGTTCATGCTCAGAATTAGCAGCAATGAATCTGGCGCCATTATCCGCTATACCTTGGACGGTAGTGAACCAACTGCAACCAGTCTCCAGTTTTCCGGTAATATCTATGTTGGCACCACCTTGATAGTACGCGCTGCGGAATACAAGAATGGCAAACGGTTCTCGGAGGTTGTTACGGTATCCTATATATTCCCCTCGTCTGTTCTAGAGCAACCCGATGAGCCTGATGGCTATCCAACTACCTGGGGCAAGTATTCCACTATTAGTGGGACGGCCCCCGCTGATTACGGAATGGATCCTGAGTTGACATCCGACCGTTCCTATGCCAAGAATATCACGGAGGCTTTCTTCTCTATTCCTGCATTGTCCATTGTAACGGACAAGGAAAATCTCTTCGATAAATCGTATAACGAAGAAACGGGCGGCATATACATCTATACGGGAACCTCTGATAGCGACGGACGAGGTTGGGAGCGTGCGGCATCTGTTGAGCTAATGGGTCTAGGTCATGACCTGACGGAAGGTTGCGGTCTTAAGATTCATGGAGGGCAGGGGCGTGTGCCAGAGAAGAATCCAAAGCATTCCTTTCGCCTTACCTTTAAGGAGGAGTATGGCAAGAAGACACTTAAATATCCTGTCTTTGGCGAGGAGAATGTGGCCCGTTTCAATTCCCTCATTGTGCGTACCTTTTACAATTACTCTTGGTTACACTCCGATGCCACCCAACGCAACAGGGCTCAGTATGCCAGAGACCTGTGGTCGCGCCGTATGCAGAAGCGTATGGGCTATGCAGTCAGCGACGGACTATATGTCAATGTCTTCCTGAATGGTCTCTATTGGGGTCTTTATAACCTGTCGGAACGTATAGATGACGATTACTGCAAATACCATTTTGGCGGCTTGAAGGCTGACTATGATGTGATAAAGCGTGAGGATTATCTGGAGGCTTCGGAGGGTACGCTCGATAAGTGGAACCAACTGATGCGTCTCTCGGAGAAGGCCTCTGCGCAGCAGACCTATAATGTGATTGTAGGACAGCAGCCGCTATCCCCTGATACGGTTCCAGAGGTCTTTTTGGATGTGGATAACTTTATGGACTATATGCTCATCAATCAGTATGGCGGCAATTCCGACTGGGATCATCACAATTGGATAGCAGTATGCAATCGCGAGGATTGCATGCAAGGATTCCGTTTCATCTGCTGGGATTCGGAGCAGACCTTAAACAGCGCTTCCAAGAATGTTCTTGATGTCAACAATAAGGACTGTCCCACTTACCTCTTCCAGAACCTGATGAAGAACCGTACCTTCAGGCATCGTTTTATGGATCGTGCTTATAAACATCTGGAGGATGATGGCGGTTTGCTTCGACCCCAATCGACCCAGTCACTCTGGGACAGCCTGCAAAGTGTTATCTCGTTGGCCATATATGCCGAGTCTGCTCGCTGGGGCGATTACCGGAGGGATGTACATCCCTATACTTCGCGGGGCGAATTGTATCGTGCCGATGTGCATCATACCCTCGAGAACAGGCGCCTTCATGAGGAGTTCTTCCCCCAGCGAACGGATAACTTGATAGCACAGCTCAAGAAGAAAGGCTGGTATGCAACGGTCGAGGCTCCAGTGTTCCTTGTGAACGGACAACGAGTGGTTGATGGCGATACCATCTCCCTTTCGGATGAACTGTCTCTTTCGCAGGGTTCCTACATTATGTACACTACAGACGGCAGCTATCCAGTCTCTTGGGAGGAGAATACCTTGGGCGAGGAGACGCCTCAGGCAATTCTGTACAGCAAGGAGAATCTGGCGCAATCCCTTCCCGCAGGAGAAGTAACCTTGCGTGCCATCAGTAAGAACAACTCCAATTGGAGTGCCACTGTCACCCGAAAGGTATTTGTGGTGGATGAGCAGGCCAATGGCATTGCCAGAATTAAAAATGAAAAGATAAAAGATAAAAATGAGGGCATCTACGACCTCAGCGGCCGTAAGATTGATTCTTCACTCTTCACTCTTCATTCTTCACTTAACAAGGGTGTGTACATTAAAAACGGAAAAAAGGAGATTCGCTAACCGAATCTCCTTTTCTTTATTGTCAACTATAGTCTATAAACTATAAACTATTTCAGCACCCCTTGTCCCTTCAGGAACTCGCTGATGCGCCCCATCCACGTGTAGCTACCTGTGCCAGGTGAAGCCTTGCGTTGGAAGCAATGGGGGCGCAGAGCCAAGGTATGTAGCTCGCTTTGGATGCCCATGGCACGCATCTTTTCCCATGTCTTAACAGAATTCATGGAAGCAAATCCGTCTGCATCGCCGTGGATAAAGAGCATAGGACAGGTCTTCAGGTCGAAGTTGAACTCAGGCACTGGTATGGCGCTGTCGTCGTTTCCGCCAGTAGCGTTGTTCTGATCTGGTCCGTCTGTAAGTGCATAGGCCGGATAGATACCGATACCCCACTGAACGTTGCAGGGCTGCTTATCCACATTATCTATAGGCAGGTAAGACTGCTGCTGCGATGAGGTAACACCCATCAGCGTCAGGTGTCCGCCTGCAGAGCTTCCCATGATACCTATCTTGTTGGGGTCGAGGCCATACTTCTCAGCCTGACTGCGCACCAACTTGATGGCACGCTGCAGGTCTTGCCAAGCGGTAATGTGCTTGGGCATATCCTTGGGACGAGGGGTGCGGTACTTCATGGTTACAACTGTCATACCCAGTTCGTTCAGGTAACGACGGGCAGGGGCAACCTCGAAGCCGTCAGGACCATTTCCCTGATAGCTGCCGCCTGAGTATATAATCTGTATAGCGTTGGTCTTCAGCTCCTTGGGGAAGTGCCATTCTATGTAAGGCTTGCACTGGTGTTCCTGGAAAAGAGGTGTCTTGCCCTCGGGCCAAATATCCTGTGTAATCTTCTCCTTGCGAGCATCATCGCTGGGATAGCGTTTCATCAGGTCTTCCTCAGGAGCAACGGGGCCAGGGATTCCCAACTGGGTCAGGAACTCTATGGCGCGGTCCAAACCGAAGGCACCATGGCGCTTGTTGGGGTAGAGGTGCAGCTCGGCAGGAATCTTACGCTTGCGCAGCTCCCTGTAGATAAGGGTTGAACCGTTGGGAGTATATTCATCCATACCGCCATGATGCAGGCTCATGGGGCAAGTCTTCTCGTCGAACTTAAAGCAGGAACTCAACTTGATATTAGGTCCATAGCCCTGCTGTGTGGCAGGTGTGCCCAATTCGCCATCCGTAGTCACATAGGCAGGCGCATCAGCAATGGCCCAGTTGATGTGGCAGGGAATGGTATCCAACTTGTCGATAGGCTCGTAGGCAGGTGTAAGAGAACTGGTGGCAAGCAGAACTGCCAAGTGAGAGCCAGCCGACATAGAGATGGTTCCTATGTGCTCTGGGTCGAAGCCACGTTTCTTGGCCTGACTGCGCACCAAGCGGACGGCACGCTGTCCGTCTTCCCAAGCTGTCTGATAGATAGGCAGACCTTCAGGACGGGGAGTGCGATAAACGAAATTCACACATTGGTATCCCAGAGCGGTAAAGCGTTCGCGCCATTGTTTGATGAGGCCCACATCGCAGCAGCTGAAGTAACCACCGCCAGAGATGAGGATCATACAGCAGCCGTTGGGGTTGACAGGTTTGTCGAACCACTCCAGATAGGCTGTCTTGAACTTCTCGGGTTTGAAGCCAGCAGCGTTCGTCTCGTTTGTCATTGCGGCAATCTGATGCTCTTGTGCATCGGGCATCTTACCCTTGGGCCATACGCTCTGGCGTTCCCATGCAAACCCCATCAGGGAGCAGGCAAAGGCCAGAAGAAACAGAATCTTTTTCATCTTTGTATAATTCATAATTCACAATTCATAATTCATAATTGTAGGGGCAATGCTCAATGTGCCTAATGCCAATCTTTCGTGCAAAAGTACTTGTTTTTGCAACATCCTCCAAATTATGCTGCTAAAATTGAGAAAATAGACACTATTCCTTAGGATAGTTCTGACTCTCTCCAAGTGAGATGCCTTTGTATTGGGGTTGTGTCTTCTTTCTGTACCAGTTGATGCCGTATGCCATCAGGGCTATGCTGATGCCAAACATGATGATCCACACTTTCATGCTAACTTCGGTATCATCATCGTTGGATTCTACGAATTGTTGTGGGACGAAGGCAATGAAGTTGTTCACTATGTGTATGACAATGCCAGGCAGCAAGCTCTTTGTGCGCCAGTAGAGCCAACCTACGATGATGCCAAAGGGGAGAATGTCGATTGTCTGGTATGTGGTGCCGTGTATGAAAGAGAAGATGAGAGCCGACAACGGGATGGCCACCCACGGATGCCATCTCATCTTGAGCATGCTGCGCAACACAACACCTCTAAATATAATCTCCTCGGTTATAGGGGCCAGGATGACACCAGCCAGTATGCCCAGTATGCCCTTAGATGCCGCTCCGTATACTTTATCTAGCTCCTCCATATCCTCGGGGAAAAGGCTTTCACAGCTGCCAATTATTTCCCAAAAGGAAACACTGGATAAGACGCAGCCCACGCTAATCATGGCTGCTATGCCAATCGACGTCCATAGGGTTGTGCGTTTCATGCGAGCTATGCGCCCCATGCGCTCCAACGACATCTTAACATACCGATTATTGATGAACAGGATGATAATCAGTAGACATGCTATGCATTCCGACAACTTAAAGTAGTTGGATTGTAATAAATGCTCTTCTATGGTCTCTCGGCTCATGTGCATCATTAGGCCATGAAACACTATGGGGATGCCTGCAAATCCTATAATAACGGTTTCTATAACACTATACAGCAGATATAGCTTGATTGCTCTCCAGAGCTCTTTACCTTTACTCATCATTCTTGTGTTTCTTTTTACCTTAATATATATGATTACTTCAGATTCTTCAGCAACTTCTCCAGGTTGTTTAGATTGCGAGCGTCAACCTTCATGTCCAGCATATTGCCTTCGCGGTCAAATAGCTTGTAGGTTGGGAAACCTGTTACACCTATGAAACTCTCTATGGCAGTTTGCTGAGCCTGAGGTAGGTTGTAGTGAACGACGTTCTCGCCAGTCACATTGTACTTCTTGATAACGCTTTTCCATGCCTCATCGCTACTTCTGTTAGCCAGGTAGAGATAGACAATATCATAATCCTTCAGTCGTTCATATTCCTCTTGGCTGTGCGAGAGTCCCTCCTTGCAAGGTCCACACCAAGTGCCCCAGATATCCAGCAGCACCAGCTTGCCCTTGTAGGGCTCTAAGATCTTACGCATTATCTTCTCGCCGTCCGTCATATTTGCCAAATCCTCTGCCGACTTTATGCTCGTAGCATTAGAGAGAGAATTTCGTTTCAAGGCCAGAAGTTTCTCCTGCTCTGCCTTTATGAAAGCCTTAGCGGCTGGCATCTTCACATTCTCCTCAACGAATTGCATCATGCAGTTCGTTAGTGTATCGTATGCCTCTAAGTTTACGCGATACAGATGCTGGGTAAAGAGGATGTCGCGCGTATCCTGGTCGCAGCCTATGGAATCCATAATATTCTGCATGCGATAGATATTAAACAGGCGGCTCTCATCCTCGAAAATGATTCTGTTAATGTCCTTGCGGGATATTATTTCGGCATATTCATCAATACCTTCGTGTGTTTTAGCATAATGGTCAACGATGGACAATTCCTTATCCGTAATTGTTATCTTGCCTGCATCTCTGTATTTCCGAAGGATAGGAGCGAATAGTTGCTCTGTATAGAGGTCGTAGTATGTTCTTCCGTCATCTGCATATGAGCGATAACGGTATGAAACAAACTGATCTATATAATCACTTGCGAAACGTATGAAATCGCGGTAAAGCGTGTAGGGATGGACGCGTTGCTCCCATAACTGCAGACCTAAGGTGCTAAGAACCTGCATAGGAATACGCCTGTTTTTAACATAGAACTTTGCCTGATTCATCATATATCCCTCATAGGAATTGAACTGCCCTTTGTTGTAGTTGATATAGCGGTCAGAGAGGGTGGGATGCTCCTCAACTGTCTGTTGCAATTTGGTCAGGGCGTTTTCCCCATCTTGTTTTATCTTCTCGAAGAATTTATTGGCAGTCTTCTCGTCCATCATCTTCTCTGGTATGTCAAGGAATCCTCTGTTCTTATGTGCCAGTAGTTCGTTCTGCAGACGACAGTTCTTGCCCATAAACATTTTCTGCCCGTTTTTGAAGTCGTAGAGCAGGAAGTAAGTCTCGCCTGGCTCAAACATGGTACAGACGGTGCTTCTGTCCCAATCCAGATATACCTCGGCAGAGTTAATCATAGGAATCTTCACTACAAATCGTCCCAGCGAGTCAATTTTGCCTATAGAGGTTTTCTGATCACCGCTACCAGTGAAAATGTCATCGAAACTCCATACCGTATATCCATTGCCTTTGTCCTTCATCTCCTGCGACATATTCCTCAACCAGCCAACGAGGGTTACGGTATCCGTCTGGTAATGAGTGTCCTTGAAGGTACTGCAAGTGTCCTTCTTGGGGTAGTCGGGCAGGTGTTTCGAGGTCAGTTCAGATACCTGATGCTTTACGCCGTCTATGCTCAGGATGTTCTTCTTCAGCTCAACCTCCAGTCGTTTCTTGCCTTGTTTCAGTACCAGTTTTGCCTTTAGCGTTTTCTTGTCTTTTTTGCCAAGGGGCGTCTTAATCTTCAGTGTCAGTTCTTTCTTTTCCACTCTTTCGTAGTCCCAGAACTGACAGTCGTAGACCGCAAAATCATTAAACAGACCGATGAGCCATTCGCCCGTCTCGTCGTCCCTCAGACAAAGGTTAAGGTCGGACTTCACCTGCGCCATTCCTGCAAGTGTGGTTAGTGCAAACAGCACGATAAGAAAAGTTTTCTTCATTGTTTATATATTTTTTATAGTGTATTTTATTCCGCTTTATTTCAAGCAAAAATCATGCCAGAAACGTAACTTGCTGATAATCAGTTTTGGCGTCAAAAGTGAGTGTCCATTTCCGGACACTTCACTGTCCAAAAATGGACACTTTGTGGTTTTCCTTAGGCATTCTTTGCCAATATCCAACAGCCAATGTTGACGGTTCCTGTTAGCGCTCGCAAAGTTAGCTTTTTTTAGTTTTGTTCCCTAAGCTTTGGTGTGATTTTTTTTTAATTAATAAAATCATTTTTCATTTACCATACTTCCTTGTTACAATAAGCTGTATCTTTGAGACTACGTCTCCAACTTCTTGCGCTCCAGTAGGTGCTCAGGCGCAGGCGGAGTCCTTATGCTCGGATAAAGAATATGTGCCTTGCGAAGAAAATATCCCTCAGAAGGGCGTGTAAGGGCGGTTTGTGAACTTTTGCGAACAGAAAAAGATAAAAGCAAACAATTGCAAACAAAAAAACTTGGAGGGTATATCTTTTACGTGTAATTTTGCAGCATGATACAGCTGATGATGATATTGACCCATCGCGAGATTTTCCTGCTTGTTATAGGCAGCATTACCTATATCACGCTTTTCGTCGTTACGGTTCAGAACAGCCGTCGGAAGATTCTGCTGCTTCGCCAGCGACTGGAAAAGGTACACGCAATACAAGAGCAGCAGGAGGCTATGAGCCTGCAGCGCATAGAGCAGAACAAACAGAAGATTGCTGAGTTGGAAAACCTGCTGAAGAAGATGGGCGATGAGAATTCGATGCTCCGCCTGGAGCTGGAGGAGAAGAAAGCCCGCCTGGGATATGCCAACACGATGGCCATCATCGAGAACGAGAAACGTCAGCAGGCAGAGACGGCTATCTTCAGTTCGGACATATACCTGAAGCTGAAACGCCTGATGGCTGAGGGGAGAAGCCTTAGCGAGGTGGATTGGCAGCAGTTGATGGAGACGGTGGACAGCGTCTATACTGGATTCACAGAGAAACTGTACAGCCTCTACAAGATGAGCGAACAGGATTATCACGTCTGCCTATTAATAAAGGTACGCGTATCGCCTAAGGACATTGCCATCCTGACTGCTCACTCCAAGGAAAGTGTGGCAACAACGCGAAGCCGCCTCTATCAGAAGATTTTCGGGCGTAAGGGATCGACACACGAATGGGATGAATTTGTATTATCACTTTGAGAGCAAATATGAATTATGAACTTAAATATATAAGGTTATGTTAGAGTATTTTGCAGCCAATATGTGGCAAGTTTGGGCCGTAATATCCGTCCTGGGACTGATACTGGAGCTCTCCTCGGGCGACTTCTTTATTATCTGTTTCGCCATTGGAGCTGTGGGTGCTGCTATAGTGTCGCCGTTTGCAGGCATCTATGTGCAGTTGCTGGTGTTTGCCTTGATTACACTCATCAGTATCTTTACTGTCAGGCCGTTCGCCCTACGTTACCTGTACAAGGGCGGTAAGAATGTCCGCCCCAGTAATGCCGATGCACTCATTGGCCAAATGGGAACGGTGAGCGAGACCATTCAGGCTGGCGGCTTTGGACGCGTAGACATCGGTGGTGACAACTGGAAGGCTGTCGGCACAAGCGAGGAAAACATTCCACAAGGTGCCCGTGTACGTGTAGTGGGCAGAGAGAGCATCATTATAACAGTAGAAAAAACCAATTAATTAAATAAAAACACAACATTATGAGCGTTATTAGTATTTTTCTGATAGCCATCGCATTGCTGGTTATCTTGTTTGCAAAGAAAGCACTGGTGATTATCCCTCAGTCGGAAACCAAGATTATTGAGCGTCTGGGACGTTATCACGCTACCCTGAAACCAGGTATCAATCTTATCATCCCCTTCGTGGATAATGGTAAGAATATTGTTGCCCTGAAGAACGGACGCTATGTCTATACCAACAGCATCGACTTGCGCGAGCAGGTATACGATTTCCCCAAGCAGAACGTTATCACCAAGGATAATATCCAGATGGAGATTAATGCCCTGCTGTATTTCCAGATTATGGATCCCTTCAAGGCTGCTTACGAGATTAACAACCTGCCTAACGCTATCGAGAAGCTGACACAGACCACCCTGCGTAACATTATTGGTGAGTTGGAGTTGGACGAGACGCTGACCAGCCGCGATACCATCAACACTAAGTTGCGCGTAGTGTTGGACGATGCTACCGATAAGTGGGGCGTAAAGGTGAACCGTGTAGAGTTGCAGGACATCACTCCTCCAGCTACCGTACTGAATGCAATGGAGAAGCAGATGCAGGCTGAGCGTAACAAGCGTGCACAGATTCTTACTTCTGAGGGTGAGAAGGCAGCTGAGATTCTGGCATCCGAGGGTGAGAAGACGGCTATGATTAATCGTGCTGAGGCCAACAAGCAGCAGGCCATCCTGGTAGCGGAAGGTGAGGCACAGGCTCGCATCCGTAAGGCTGAGGCTGAGGCAAAGGCTATTGCACTGATTACTGAGGCTGTAGGCAAGAGCACCAATCCTGCCAACTACCTGCTGGCACAGAAGTACATCCAGATGATGCAGGAGTTGGCACAGGGCGATAAGGCCAAGACTGTTTACTTGCCCTACGAGGCCACTAACCTGATGGGCAGCATCGGTGGTATAAAGGAGTTGTTCAAGACTGAATAATATTCTCTGACAAATAGAACCCCTAATGATATGGCCCCCGAAAGATTTTCGGGGTTCTTTTCTTTTGCTTTTCTCTCGCTTATTCGTAACTTTGGCTATCGTCGAAATTCTTGCGCTCCAGTAGGTGCTCAGGCGCAGGCGGAGTCCTTCCGCTCGGATTTTCTCAAATAAATTTGGAAAATCTCTCACTTAGTCGTAATTTTGCCCCTTCAAAAGTGTAAAAATAGAAAATGAAGAGACTGATATACATATCTTTACTGGCAGTTCTTATGCCTTTTGCAGAAGCAAATGCGCAGAAGAAAATTGGACATAATGCTGCCGTTAGTCGTAACCTGGAAATCCTGAACGACATATACAAGCAACTGGATATCTTCTACGTTGATACGCTGGATGCAGATACTGTGATAGGGTGGGGCATACGTTCGCTGCTCAGGCAGGTGGATCCCTTTACCGATTACTATCCGCAGGAGGACGAGGAGCTGCGTCAGATGACTACCGGCAAGTATGCCGGAATAGGCAGCGGAATCCGTTACCACAAGAAGGAGGCCCGGGCTGTGATAAGTGATCCCTTTGAGAATTCGCCCAGCCAGCGTGCCGGCTTGAAGGCCGGTGATGTGATTATGCGCATCGATGGAAAGGATGTCAAGGGTATGGGCACCCAGAAGGTGAGCAATATGCTCAGGGGTGAGGCTGGTACAACCTTTGAGCTGGTAGTGCGCCGCGGCGATGAGGAGAAGGCTGTACACATCACCCGCCAGACCATCCAGATGCCCCAGATACCCTATTATGGTATGTTGGAGGACGGCATAGGCTATATCTTCCTGGCGGATTTTACGGAAGGGGCCTTTAAGAAGGTTCAGCAGGCCTATACGGAACTGCGGCAGCAGGGCATCGGAAAGCTGGTCCTGGACCTGCGCGGCAATCCCGGCGGCTCTGTCAACGAGGCGGTGGACATTGTCAACCTGTTTGTCCCCAAGGGGCGTAAGGTGGTTTATACCAGGGGTAAGATGAAGCATACCGAGTTTGAATACAATACTGCCTATGAGCCAGTGGATACGGTGATGCCCATTGTGGTGCTGGTGGACGGCGGTTCCGCCTCGGCCAGCGAGATAGTGGCGGGCAGCCTGCAGGATATGGACCGTGCCGTGGTAATGGGAATTCGTACTTATGGAAAGGGGCTGGTTCAGATGGTACGCGATGTGTCATACGACGGACATCTGAAGATTACCACCGGCAGGTACTATATTCCATCGGGCCGGTGCATCCAGGCGTATGACTATCGCCATCTGAATGCTGACGGCTCTGCTGGAACCGTTCCTGACAGCCTGACCAAGGTGTTCCATACCGCAGGGGGGCGTGAGGTGCGCGACGGAGGCGGCATCAAGCCAGACATTGAGGTAAGGCCGGATAGCCTGCCTACGCTGATATATGACCTGGTGGCAAGTGACGAGTTCTTTGACTGGGCCACGGATTATTGCGGCAGGCACGAGCAGATTGCTCCTGCGGGGGAAATCAGGCTTACGGACGAGGAGTACAGCCAGTTTGTACAGTATATCACAGAATCAGGCTTTACCTATAACCGCCGTACCGAGGAGGTGCTGAAGCTGTTGCGTGATGTGGCCCGTCGTGAAGGCTATCTGGAGCAGTCGGAGCAGGAGTTCGAGGCGCTGAAGGCCAAGCTCTCACCCAATCTGGCAACGGACCTGATGCGGTTCCGCAAGCATATTGAGGAATACATTGTTGATGAACTGGCCCACCGTTACTACTACCAGTGGGGCGCAGCCAGGCAGCAGCTGACGGACGACCCCTGCATCGGACGTGTGAAGGCGCTGTTCTCGGATATGAATGAATACAATAAAATACTTGGGAAATGAGAAGAAGAGACATTCGTAGGGCAAACCATAACTTTATGATAGGCATCATAGGAATGGCTATCGTAGTCATGATGGCGGTGGCATTTTTTTGGTTTTGGTGCATGAAGTGAGTGATTTTCAGCGCCATAAGTGCAAATTATGGCAGAAAAAGTAAAATTTTTCACTATACATTTTTCTCTTTTCACTTTTAATTCGTACCTTTGCCGTCGAAAAGATGAATGTGAGGGGCCCAACGAGTTCCTCACTTTTCGTTATATATGCTTTACCATAAAACAAAACAGGTACATGATTAACAAAGCAACAGTACAGCAGGCCGTAGAAGAATGGCTGCAGGGAAAGGACTATTTTCTGGTTGACATCAACATTAGTGCTGATGACAGAATCGTCGTAGAGATAGACCATGCGGATGGTGTGTGGATTGAAGACTGCGCCGATCTGAGTCGTTTCATTGAGGAACGTGTAAGTCGTGAAGAGGAGGACTACGAACTGGAGGTAGGAAGTGCCGGACTAGGACAGCCCTTCAAAATTCTGCGTCAGTACGAGATTCACGTTGGCAAGGAAGTGGAGACCTTGGCCAAGGATGGCAAGAAGTATCGTGGCACCCTGTTGTCTGTGGATCAGGAAGGCTTCGAACTGGGCGTGATGCAGAAGGTAAAGGAAGAGGGCAAGAAGCGCCCTGTTAACAAGGAGGTTCCCGTCCGTTTCGCTTTCGGCGACGTAACCTACACCAAATATCTGATAAAAATAAAATAAGAATATAAATGGCAACAACAAAGAAATCAGAATCAGTAAACCTGATAGAGTCTTTTGCAGAGTTCAAAGAGACTAAAAACATTGATCGTACCACGCTGATGAGCGTGTTGGAGGAGTGCTTCCGTAGTGTTATTATCAAGACATACGGCAGCGATGAGAACTATGACATTATCGTAAACCCTGACAAGGGTGACTTCGAAATCTACCGCAACCGTACCGTTGTTCCTGACGGCGAGGTAAAGGATCCTAACCTGGAGATTAGCCTTTCTGAGGCTCGTCAGGTAGAGCCCGACTATGAGGTAGGCGAGGAAGTGAGCCAGATGGTTAAGTTCTCCGACTTTGGCCGTCGCGCCATCCTTACGCTGCGCCAGACTCTGGCCAGCCGTATCTTGGAGCTGGAACACGATACTCTGTACAATCAGTACAAGGACCGTGTAGGCGAGATTATCAGCGCAGAGGTTTATCAGACCTGGAAGCGTGAGACCTTGCTGTTGGATGATGAGGGCAACGAATTGCTGCTGCCCCGCTCAGAGCAGATCCCCAGCGACTTCTTCCGCAAGGGTGAGAATGCACGTGCCGTTATCTCACGCGTTGAGAATCCCAACGGTAATCCCCGTATCATCCTGAGCCGTACAGATCCTATGTTTGTACAGCGTATGTTGGAGGCTGAGGTTCCTGAGATTCAGGACGGTCTTATCACCATTCATAAGGTAGCCCGTATTCCTGGTGAACGTGCTAAGATTGCAGTTGAGAGCTATGATGAGCGTATCGATCCCGTAGGCGCTTGTGTTGGTGTTAAGGGTAGCCGTGTTCATGGTATCGTTCGTGAGTTGCACGGCGAGAATATCGATGTTGTAACTTGGACTGCCAACCCCCAGCTGTTGATCGTTCGTGCTCTGGGTCCTGCCCGCGTGAACAGCGTTATCCTGAATGAGGAGGAGCACAAGGCTGAGGTTTATCTGGATCCCGATCAGGTTTCGCTGGCTATCGGTAAGGGCGGTTTGAACATCAAACTGGCAAGTATGCTTACCGGTTACACCATCGATGTATTCCGCGAGATTGACAATGAAGACAATGATGACGTAAGCCTGGATGAGTTTACAGACGATATCGAGCCTTGGATCATTGAGGAGTTCAAGAAGATTGGCTACTCTACTGCACGTGATGTACTGGCTGAAAGTCGTGAAACGCTGATTCAGCGTACCGACCTTGAGGAGGAGACCATAGACGAGGTGCTTAACATCTTGGCAGCAGAGTTCGAATAATAGTAAACAGACTATAGACCTTAGACTTTACAAACGGTAAACAATAAACATTAAACCGTAAACTCAAAAAGATGAGCGTAAGATTAAATAAAGTAACAAAAGAATTCAATATAGGTCTGCAGACGGCCGTAGAGTTCCTGCTGAAAAAGGGGTACTCCGACGTAGAGGCCAACCCTAACTATAAGATATCGGACGAGCAATTCAGCCTTCTACAGCAAGAATTCAGTTCCGATAAGGGACTGCGTACCGAGGCTAAGATGCTTATCCAGCAGCGCCAGGAGCAGACAAAGGAGCGTAAGAAACCTGCACCCGTAGAGGAGTTTGTAGATGACAAGCCTAACATTCAGGGTCCTAAGATTCTGGGTAAGATTGATTTGGGTAAAAAGAAACCTGCACCAGCTGAAGAGCAGGAGGAGTCTCAGCCCGTACAGGAAGAGGTTAAGCCCGTTGCAGAGAAGCCTGAAGTGAAGGAACCCGAGGTGAAGGAGCAGGTTGCCAAAGAACCTGAAACTGCACCCGATGTGAAGGAGCCTGAAGCTGCCAAGGAGCCCGAAGTGGAGGCTCCCGAGGTGAAGGAGCAGGAGAAAGTCGCCAAGGAGGCCGAGGAGCCTGCCAAGGAACCTGAAGTTGCTCCTGTAGCTGAAAAGGCTGCTCAGGACGAGAAGTTCGAACCTAAGAAGAAGGAGGTAGGTGTCGAGGAGAACGGCGTGTTCCGTCTCTCTCCCGCACCTCAGCCAGGTCCTGGCCTTACCGTAAAGGGTAAGATAGACCTTGACAGTCTGAACCAGAGCACTCGTCCAAAGAAGAAGAGTAAGGAAGAAAAGCGTCGTGAGCGTGACGAGAAGCGTGCTCAGCAGCAGCAACAGCAGCAGGCTGCCCAGGGTGAACGCAAAAAGCGTCTGCGTGTGGGTAAGGAGCGTGTTGACGTAAATGCTGTGGCTAACCAGCCTCAGAACTTCCAGAAGAACAATAATAACAATAACAACCAGGGTCAGCAGAATGGCGGCGGCAAGAAGAAGAACAAACAGAAGCAGCAGACATTCCTACAGCCCGAGGTTAGCGAAGAGGAAGTAGCAAAGCAGGTACGCGAGACGCTGGCTCGTCTTACCAACAAGAACAATAAGATGGGCAAGGGTGCCAAGTACCGTCGTGAGAAGCGCGATGCCATCCGTCAGGGTATGGAGGAGCAGCTGGAGAACGAAGCAGCAGAAAGCAAGGTACTGAAGCTTACCGAGTTCGTGACAGCCAACGAGTTGGCTACCATGATGAACGTGCCTGTAACACAGGTCATTGGTACCTGTATGCAGATTGGTATCATGGTCAGCATCAACCAGCGTATGGATGCCGAGACCATCAACTTGGTGGCTGAGGAATTTGGTTTCACCACTGAATATGTAAGTGCCGAAGTCAGCGAGGCTGTAACAGAGACGGAGGATGCCGAGGAGGATTTGGTTCCACGTGCTCCCATCGTAACTGTCATGGGTCACGTTGACCACGGCAAGACCTCTTTGCTGGACTATATCCGTAAGACCAACGTTATTGCCGGTGAGGCCGGTGGTATTACCCAGCACATCGGTGCCTATAACGTGACATTGCCAGACGGTCGCCATGTGACCTTCCTGGATACGCCTGGTCACGAGGCCTTTACCGCCATGCGTGCCCGTGGTGCTCAGGTAACGGATATCGCTATTATCATTGTAGCTGCCGATGACGACATCATGCCTCAGACTAAGGAGGCTATTGCTCATGCAACGGCTGCTAATGTACCCATTGTATTTGCAATCAACAAGATTGATAAGCCAGGCGCTAATCCCGACAAGATTAAGGAAGGTCTGGCCAATATGAACTTCCTGGTAGAGGACTGGGGCGGTAAGTACCAGAGCCAGGACATCAGCGCCAAGCAGGGTATTGGTGTTGAGGAGCTTTTGGAGAAGGTGCTCCTCGAGGCTGAGATGCTTGACCTCAAGGCTAATCCCAACCGTAAGGCTACGGGTAGCATCATCGAGTCCAGCTTGGATAAGGGACGTGGCTACGTAGCTACCGTTTTGCTGAGCAACGGAACCCTGCATGTGGGTGATATTGTGCTGGCTGGTACCAACTATGGCCGTGTGAAGGCTATGTTGGACGAACGTGGCCGTCGTGTTGAGAAGATAGGTCCTGCTCAGGCAGCTACTATCCTTGGCTTGAACGGCGCTCCTCAGGCTGGTGATACCTTCCATGTGATGGATACCGATCAGGAAGCACGTGAGATTGCTACCAAGCGTGAGCAGTTGGCTCGCGAGCAGGGTCTGCGTACGATGAAGCGTTTCGACCTTACCGAGTTGGGCCGTCGTATTGCCTTGGGCGATTTCAAGGAACTCAACCTTATCGTCAAGGGCGACGTGGACGGTTCTATCGAGGCTCTGAGCGATTCACTGATCAAGCTCTCTACAGAGAAGATTCAGGTGAACGTTATCTATAAGGCAGTAGGTCAGATTAGCGAGAGCGATGTCAATATGGCTGCTGCTGCCGAGAACTGCTTCATTGTTGGTTTCCAGGTACGTCCCAGTGCTGCCGCCCGCAAGTTGGCAGAGCAGATGGGTGTTGACATCCGTTTGTACAGCGTTATCTACGATGCTATCGAAGAGGTAACGGATGCTATGGAGGGTATGTTGAGTCCTGAGATCAAGGAAGAGGTTACCGCTCAGGTTGAGGTTCGTCAGGTTTACCACATCAGCAAGGTTGGTGTTGTTGCCGGTGCCTATGTTATAGAGGGTAAGGTGAACCGTACCAACAAGGTTCGCGTTATCCGCGACGGTATTGTGGTTCACACTGGTGCCATCAATGCCCTGAAGCGTTTCAAGGACGATGTGAAGGAGGTAACTACCAACTTCGAGTGCGGTATCTCATTGGTTAACTATAACGACCTTCGTGAAGGTGACATCTTAGAGACCTTCCAGGAGATTGAGATTAAGGCTAAGCTCTAATGTGGATTGAGATTGCTTGTGCCTGTGCGCTTCTGTACGGGCTGATAAGCGGATGGCGAAATGGTCTTTTCGAGGAGCTCGTCTCAGCAGGCGGCTTCTTGATAGGACTGGGCGTTGCCTACATCTACTTCAAAACCGTTGGGTGTAACATCTACGAGTTCATCTTTATCACTCTGGGAACACCTTTGGTACTGGGCTTGGTGGCCACGTTGCTTACCAAAGTGCTGGATAAGATTCCCGTGGCTGGTTTTATCAACCGCCTCCTAGGTGCTTTGTTAGGTTGTTTCAAATGGGCTCTTGCAGTAGGCTTCGTCCTGCTCTTACTTGATAAGTTCAATCCTGTCAAGCAGCATCTATACTCTTTGTTCCACTCTGTTTATTCAATATTGGTATGAAGAACGGTTTTGTACGAGAGGTTGCAGAGAAGAAGTATCAGTACGGCTTCACTACCGATGTGGAAACTGAGGTGATTGAAAAAGGACTCTCGGAGGATGTGGTACGTCTTATCTCTGAAAAGAAGGGAGAGCCCGACTGGTTGCTGGAGTTCCGCCTGAAAGCCTATCGTCATTGGCTGACGATGGAAGAGCCTACGTGGGGACACCTTAAGATGCCTGAGATAGACTATCAGGATATCAGCTACTATGCCAATCCTACGGCAGGAAAGTCTGGAAAGTCGGAGGAGATTGATCCTGAACTGATGAAAACTTTCGATAAGTTGGGTATCCCCTTGGAAGAGCGTATGGCATTGGCCGGTACGGCCGTTGATGCCGTTATGGACTCGGTGAGTGTGAAGACAACTTTCCGTGAAAAGCTAAGCGAAAAGGGTATTATCTTCTGTTCCATTAGTGAGGCCGTAAAGGAACATCCTGAGTTGGTACGTGAATACCTGGGTAGTGTGGTGCCTTACAAAGATAATTATTTTGCAGCCCTTAATTCGGCAGTATTCTCTGACGGTTCCTTTGTTTATATTCCCAAGGGCGTTCGTTGTCCTATGGAGCTGAGTACCTATTTCCGCATCAACGCCCGAGGAACTGGCCAGTTTGAACGCACCCTTATCGTTTGCGATGATGATGCCTACGTAAGCTATCTGGAAGGTTGCACGGCTCCTATGCGTGATGAGAACCAGTTGCATGCTGCCATCGTGGAGATTGTGGTAAAGGAGAATGCCGAGGTGAAGTATAGTACCGTGCAGAACTGGTATCCTGGTGATAAGGATGGAAAGGGTGGCGTACTGAATCTGGTAACGAAGCGTGGTCACTTGAGGGGACGTAACAGTCGCCTTTCCTGGACACAGGTAGAGACTGGTAGTGCTATCACCTGGAAGTATCCCAGCTGCGTGCTGAGCGGTGACGGCTCACAGGCTGAGTTCTACAGCGTGGCTGTGACCAACAACTACCAGCAGGCTGATACGGGTACCAAGATGATACACATTGGTAAGAATACCAAGAGTACCATCATTAGTAAGGGTATCAGTGCTGGTAAGAGTCAGAATGCTTATCGCGGATTGGTAAAGGTGGCCAGCACGGCAGAGAATGCACGTAACTACAGCAGTTGCGATTCTTTGCTTTTGGGCAGCCAATGTGGAGCGCATACCTTCCCCTATATGGATGTGCACAATGATACGGCAGTGGTGGAGCACGAGGCAACCACCAGCAAGATATCGGAAGACCAACTCTTCTACTGTAATCAGCGTGGCATCAATACCGAGGAGGCTGTAAGCCTTATCGTTAACGGTTATGCCAAGGAGGTTATTAACAAACTTCCTATGGAGTTCGCCGTCGAGGCACAGAAGTTACTGGGCGTAAGCCTGGAGGGCAGCGTAGGGTAAGTGAAGAGTGAAGAATGAAGAGTGAAGAATCCTGCGATTGAGCGAGAGCAATGGAAAGCGTGCTTTCCGATTGCCGAGTGTGAGCAGGATGGACGGAGTCAATTTGCTGCCGCTGTGCTACCATTCTGAATTATGAATTGTGAATTATGAATTGATCATAGATGCTACAGATAGATAATTTACATGCCAGCATTAATGGCAAGGAGATATTAAAAGGTATAAACCTGACCGTCAGAGATGGTGAGGTGCATGCCATAATGGGACTGAATGGCGCAGGAAAGAGTACCCTCAGTAACGTCATAGTAGGTCATCCTGCTTATGAGGTTACAAAGGGTAGCATCACCTTCAATGGCAAGGACCTGCTGACCCTGAAGCCTGAGGAGCGTGCTCACGAGGGAATCTTCCTCTCTTTCCAGCAGCCTGTAGAGATTCCGGGTGTTAGCATGGTCAACTTTATCCGTGCCGCCTTCAATGCCAAGCGTCAATATCAGGGACTGGAACCCATGAGTGCCGGTGACTTCCTGAAACTGATGCGCGAGAAGCGTAAGATTGTTGAGATGGACAGTCGTCTTACCAGTCGAAGCGTGAATGAGGGTTTTTCCGGCGGTGAGAAAAAGCGCAACGAGATCTTCCAGATGGCTATGCTGGAGCCAACCTTCAGCATCCTGGACGAGACGGATAGTGGACTGGATGTAGATGCCTTGCGTATAGTGGCTGAGGGATTTAACAAACTACGCACACCACAGACCAGTGCCATTGTGATTACCCATTACCAGCGACTGCTGGATTACCTGAAGCCCGATATCATACATGTCCTCATAGATGGTAGAATTGTGAAGACGGCCGGTCCTGAGTTGGCTTTGGAGATTGAGAACCGCGGTTTCGACTGGATAAAGGAAGAGGCAGGCTTGTAACTATGGCAGATTCAGCAAAGCAATATATCGATTTCTATGCTCAGGTGGACAAGCTCATTGACGAGCGTTCCTGTGGGGTGATGAATGCACAGCGTCAGGCTGCCTTGCAGACTTTTGAGGCTTTGCAGTTCCCCACTCGTAAAGTGGAACGCTATAAGTACACCGATGTGTCTGCCGACTTTGCTCCTGACTACGGCATTGGTCTTGCGCCCTTGCAGCTGAAGGAACTTCCATTCTGCCACCGTATCAGCGAGGCTCCCATAGATGTAACTCCCTATTATAACCAGTTGGCCGACAAGCAGGATGCTGTTGTGGCCCTGAATACGCTGTTTAGTGTGGATGCGCTGGTCATATATGTGCCGCGTAACACTAAAGTGCAGCACCCCATACAGATAAGTAATGTGCTGAAGGGTGAGCAGGATACTATGGTCAACCGTCGTATCCTTATCATAATGGAGGAGTGTGCTGAGGCAGATGTCATCATTACGGATAAGGCTGTAGATCCGACACACTTCCTGACCAATCAGGTCGTGGAGGTCTTTGCCTGCGATGGTAGCCATCTGAATCTCTACGAAGTGGAGGAAACTCACCTGCTTTGTACCCGCTACTCCAGTGTTTTTATCCGCCAGGGGCGAGACAGTCAGGTGCGTCACACTAGCTTCACTCTTTTCAATGGTCATACACGTAACCGTCTGGATGTTGCCCTGCAGGGCGAAGGTTCCGAGGTGGTGTTGAATGGCTGCGTGATAGCCGACAAAACGCAACGTGTTGATAATAATACTCTTATAGACCATCAAGTGAGCCATTGCCAGAGCAATGAGCTCTACAAATATGTGCTCGACGATAATTCAGTTGGTGCTTTTGCTGGCAGGATCCTAGTGCGAGAAGGCGCTCAGAAGACCATTAGCAATGAGACCAATGCCAACTTGTGCGCAACCTCTTCGGCTCGTATGTACACCCAGCCTATGCTGGAGATTTATGCCGATGATGTAAAATGCAGTCATGGTAGCACGGTAGGACAAATTAGCGATGCAGCTCTCTTCTATATGCGTCAGCGCGGTATACCAGAACAGGAGGCAAGGCTTCTGCTGAAGTCGGCATTTATCACCGAGGTGATTGATACCATTCCTCTGGAAGCACTGAGAGACAGACTGCATATGTTGGTGGATAAGCGTCTGAGAGGTGAGTTAAGTAAATGTGAAGGATGTAAGCTATGCAAGTAAAAGGACCCACCCCCGGCCCCTCCCGTAATGGAGGGGAGGATTGGAGGACAGACTTTCCAATTCTTGGGAAAATCATATACAAGAAGTATCCGCTGGTCTATCTTGATAATGCGGCTACTACGCAGAAACCGCGCCAGGTGGTTGAGGCCATGACGGAAGAATACTATAATGTGAATGCCAATGTACATAGGGGTGTTCACTTCTTGTCGCAGCAGGCTACTGAACTACATGAGGGCAGCAGGGAAACGGTAAGAAAGTTTCTGAATGCTCGTAGCACAGCCGAGATTATCTTTACCCGTGGTACTACCGAGAGTATCAACCTGGTTGCACAGTGTTTCTCGGATGCATGCATGCAGGAGGGCGACGAGGTAATCGTTAGCGAGATGGAACATCATAGCAATATCGTATCTTGGCAGTTGCAACAGCAGCGCAAGGGTATCAAGTTGCGTGTGATTCCTATCACGGATGATGGGCAGCTTCGCCTTGACGAATATGAAAAGCTCTTTAATAAACGTACCAAGATAGTCAGTGTAACCCACGTCAGCAACGTTTTGGGAACCATTAATCCTGTAAAGGAGATTATCCGCATAGCCCACGAACATGGGGTGCCCGTTCTTATAGACGGTGCACAGAGTACGCCTCATATGAAAGTGGATGTGCAGGAGCTGGATTGTGAGTTCTTTGCTTTCAGCGGACATAAGATATACGGCCCTACGGGTATTGGCGTGTTGTACGGCAAGGAGGAGTGGCTGGAGAAACTGCCTCCGTACATGGGTGGCGGTGAAATGATAAAGAATGTCAGCTTCGAGCGGACGACCTTTAATGAATTGCCCTTTAAGTTTGAGGCAGGAACACCTGATTATGTAGCCAGCACCGGTTTGGCACGTGCATTGGATTATGTCAGTGCCATTGGTATGGATGCCATAGAGGCTCATGAGCGCGATCTAACTGCTTACGCTATGCAGCGTATGAATGAGATTGAGGGTATGCACATCTTCGGTCCCAAGGATATCGAACAGCACGATGCTGTCATCAGTTTTCAAGTATTCCTTCCCCTCGGGGGAGGTCAGGAGAGGGGTCTTATCCATCATCTGGATATGGGTACGTTGCTTGACCGACTAGGTATTGCAGTTCGTACAGGTCATCATTGTGCGGAACCTTTGATGCACAGGCTGGGCATAGAGGGAACCTGTCGCGCCAGCTTTGCATTATACAATACTCGTGAAGAGGTGGATGCTTTGGTGGCGGGCATTCAACGAGTTAAACAAATGTTCTAAATGATATGTTGCTTCCGTTCTACAAAGAAGGCGTAATAGAGGCTGGTTGCGATGAGGCTGGCAGAGGTTGTCTTGCCGGTCCTGTCTTTGCTGCTGCTGTTATTCTACCGCCCGACTTTAAGAATGAGATGCTGAACGACTCGAAGCAACTGACGGAGAAGAAGCGCTACCAATTGCGTGAAGTGATAGAGCACGAGGCATTGGCATGGGCTGTGGGGATTGTTGACAACAAGGAGATTGATAAAATAAATATCCTAAACGCTAGCATCCTGGCTATGCACAGGGCATTGGACCAGTTAAAGGTTAGACCTGAGAACATCATTGTGGACGGCAATCGTTGGAAACCGTATTTTTCACCAATAGCTCTCAACTCTCAACCCTCAACTCTCAACTCTCCAATTCCTGCCACCACCATTGTGAAGGGCGACGGCAAGTTCCTTTCCATAGCCGCAGCCAGCATTCTGGCCAAGACATACAGGGACGACTTCATGCTACGCATCCACGAGGAGTTCCCTCAATATCATTGGGATAAGAACAAGGGCTATCCTGCCAAGGTGCATCGGGAGGCGATTCGTCAGTTCGGAACGACACCTTACCATCGTATGAGTTTCAACTTGTTAGGAAACACACAGCAGTTGGAATTTGACTTTGGCTAATGAGCCTAACAGAAGACAAGGAAAGAAAAAACTTAAATCACGATATTATGCACAAAAACAACACTAAAGAGATTCTTAGATTGCTGATCGTCGCTATCATATTCATAGTTCCGACCAGCGTTATGTCAAAGACGGAGATTGTGGTGGAGACAGCTGGTACGCTCTCCTCGCTTCTGACATCGACAGACAAGGAACTGAAGGTGTCCGGCGTTATCAATGGCACCGACATCAAGTACATTCGCTCGTTGGTAACGGCAGGTACAGTAACCTCTCTCGATTGGTCGGATGTCCGTATTGTTGCTGGTGGGGAAGCATACAATGAGAGTTTTACAACGGCAGACGATGTAATAGGCGAGAAGATGTTCTATGATTGCTCAAAACTTCAAGTAATGCTGTTGCCCAATACTGCAACGGCCATTCAGAGCAATGCTTTTGCAAGAACAGGTCTGAAGACCATAGATATTCCCAATAGTGTCAGGTCCCTTGGCGAGGATGCTTTTGCGTATTGTAACTCTTTGGCAACGGTTGTCATTGGTAAGAAAGTAAATCAACTGAGCAAGGGCTCGTTCTACGGCTCTCCCGTGACGAAAGCCTATGTGAAGCCCATGACACCTCCTGCTATATCATCCTATCTGTTTGGTTCAAAGGTCACCATGTATGTCTATCTGGATGCCTTGGCTGACTATAAGGCATCGTCGGCATGGAAGGAATACTACAGCACTATCTACGGTACACTGGAAAACTTTTATCCTGCCGAACCAGAGGAAGGTGATATCGTCAGCGAGTTGTGTGGTAACTTCTTTGAGGATGCGGCTTGTACCCAGTTGAAGCCTGAATATCAGAATATGAGTGATGAGGCTCTTACCACAGCCTTGACAGAGGGTGGTATGCCAGAGTATATGGTAAGCATCGCCCTGAAGGTGAAGAATAATTCTTGGGCAGCCTACGAACAGGAGTTCCGTATCCACAGCTACAAAGCATACAGTGATGCCAATTATTGGAATGACAAGTTGTGGAGCCGTGCTGCTTCCTATATGGGTAATCCTACAGGTATTTTAAGTCAGGCGTATACAGACCAACTTTATGTCTTTGTTGACAGTGATGTACCTTCTGATGCAACGTTATACATAGCTGGTATAGGAATTGATAAGATGTTTTCTAGCGCTCAAACAGGAACGAAGCTTAAGAAGGGTCTTAACATTATAGACGGGGACGCAGATAAACTGTATTACATTCTCTATACCGCTGACACAAAGGCAATGACTAAGAGAGTTAGTGAGTGGCCTGAAATAAAGATACACATAGAGGGCGGTAAGGTGGAAGGCTACTTTGATGCATCCCGTCATACCGATGCTGACTACAAGAAAATGCTGAATGCAACTACCTATTCAACATTTGTCGTTAAAGGCAAACATTCGGTTATGAACATCAGAACCTCAAGGCTTAAGGAAACGTATCCAAGCAAAATAGCAAAAGCTATCGAGGCTTTGGACAGCCTCTCGGTATGGGAAAAGGATCTCCTCGGTATAAGCGAGGCAGTAGCTAACGGCGAGAAGGCTGGTGCGCCTTACTATATCTCTGGTGGTGATGCTTTCTATCCAGGCTATTTCAATAACCCTACATATGTGGATAACGATTCACCGGGTTCTGTTGCTCACTCCACAGAGCACGGTATTCATATTTCACTTGACGCCTCCAAGACCTTCCTGAACCCTTATGTCTCGAATTATGATGAGAGTGGTACGGCACATGAGCTCGGGCACCAGCTTCAGTCTCCCATCATGTTGGAAGGTACAACAGAGGGTAGCAATGACCTCTTCTCTTGCTACTGCCGCTTCTTTATGGGGCACCGTACATCTATGGGCGAACCGTTGAGTGCTATGATGAGGAAGTACGCAGAGCACGAGCCGTTCTATTGGAGAGGTCCCAACTTTGGCTACATTCGTATGTTCTATTCTCTTTATCTCTATTATCATCAGGCACAGAAGAACACCTCTTTCTATCCAGAACTCTTCAAAGCTTTGCGTAAGGATAAGATAATACCTTACAGTTCGAATACCAACAACTCGGGTCTGAAGTTCGTTCGTAAGGTCTGCGAGGTGGCACAGGAAGACCTTACCGACTTCTTTACTGTCTATGGATTCTTTGAGCCTACAACCAATCGCTATCTGGAATGTTATGGTGATCATTATGTGACTAACAGACAGACAGATATTAACAGCACAAAGCGGAAAATAGCTCAATACGAGAAGAAGAATCGCGAGATTATCTTCATAGAAGACCGTGCAGAGCATGTTCCCACCACAAACTTCGTTCCATTGGATGGGGAGTATCGAATAGGTGAGTCCATCGGTCAATTCGGTGATATTGGGCAGTTTACCAGCTATCTGCCCGGAGCATGCGAGCCCTCTGATTATATCTGTTATCGATCCGACTCGCTATATGCAATGGTTGGCAAGGGAGGCGTGGGCTTCTTGATGCTCGATGATGAGGGTAATATCAAATATGCTTCCAACAGTAGAAGTGTTAGCATCCCCAAAAGCGTGGGCCGCGATTTTACTGTATGGTCATGTGATGCCGACGGTACACTTCATCCCGTAGAGATGGTGTCTAGTGGCACGGAGCGTGTTACGCTTACTTCGGCGGGTACTCTTCAAACGGAAATCCAGAATGAATATGCTATTAAACTTACCCTTTCGGGAAGAATAAACGGAAAGGATGTCAAGTACTTGCGACAGATTATCAACGAGAACAACCTTCAGAGTATTGATCTTACTGAAGCCAGAGTGGTGACTGGAGGTGGATATTATTACAAGAGCTATAGCACAGCTGCCAACAATCTGGGCGACTACTGCTTCCAGGGCTTCACAAAGTTGGCAGGTATAAAATTGCCTCAAACTCTTACCAAGATAGGCAGTAACGCTTTTGCTAACTCTGGTATAGGAATGATAGAGATACCCGACAAGGTGACGAGCATAGGTGATGATGCCTTTGCTTATTGCAGCAATCTGAATACCGTGGTCATTGGTAAGGGTATAAAGACACTATCGAAGGGTGCGTTCTATGATTCCAAGATTAAGGATGTTTATGTAAAGGCACTTACACCTCCCTCTATATCATCCTACCTGCTCAATAGTAACCCTACTATTCATGTTTATGCTAGTGCCCTTTCAAAATACAAGTCATCAGGTTGGGCTGAGTATGGCACAATTGTTGGCGACCTGGATGAGTGGGAAGAAGCAACAAGCATTGAATCAGTTCAAAATTCAAACCCCCAAATTCAAGATGAGGGGGTTGTATACAATCTGAGCGGTCAGCGGATTAGTAAGCCAGGAAAGGGCTTGTATATTGTGGGTGGTAGAAAGGTGGTGATGAGATAAAAAGCTCTTGCCAACTGAAAGTGTTCCATTTCTGTTGTACCTCTGGGATTACGTTACTTCAAACTTTCTCCCGCTCGGAAATGTTCAAATAAATTTGGCTTTTCCCTCGCTTATTTGTAACTTTGCACCCGCAAAAAAGGAATAACAAATAAAACAGAAAATATTATGGCTAAGAAAGCGCTTTTGATGATCCTGGATGGCTGGGGCATCGGTAATAAAGGTAAGGGTGACGTTATATTCAACACACCTACCCCTTACATGGATTATTTGCAGAAGAACTATCCCAACAGCCAGTTGCTGGCTTGTGGCGAGAACGTAGGTTTGCCCGATGGACAGATGGGTAACTCTGAGGTTGGTCACCTGAATATCGGTGCTGGTCGTATTGTATATCAGGACCTGGTAAAGATTAACCGTGCATGTGCAGACGGTAGCATCCTGAAGAACCCTGAGATTGTTAATGCATACGAGTATGCTCAGATGAATGGCAAGAACGTTCACTTGATGGGTCTAACCAGCAATGGTGGCGTACACTCTTCATTGGATCATCTGTTCAAACTCATTGAGATTGGTAAGGAATACAATGTCCAGAATACCTTCGTACACTGCTTTATGGACGGCCGTGATACCGACCCCAAGAGCGGTAAGGGCTTTATAGAGCAGGTTACAGCTAAGTGTGCAGAGGTAGGTAACGCTGCCATCGCCAGCATTGTAGGTCGTTTCTATGCTATGGATCGTGACAAGAGATGGGAACGTGTGAAGACTGCCTATGACCTGTTGGTAAGTGCCGAGGGTAAGCAGGCTACAGATATGGTCGCTGCAATGCAGGATAGTTATGACGAGGGTGTAACAGATGAATTCATCCTGCCCATCAACAACAGTAAGGTGGATGGTACCATCAAGGAGGGCGATGTGGTAATCTTCTTCAACTACCGCAATGACCGTGCCAAGGAGCTGACTATCGTGCTGACTCAGCAAGATATGCCTGAGCAGGGTATGAAGACCATTCCTGGTCTACAGTACTATTGCATGACTCCTTATGATGCCAGCTTCAAGGGCGTTCACATCCTTTTCCCCAAGGAGAACGTAACAAATACTTTGGGCGAGTACATCGCATCAAAGGGCTTGAAGCAGTTGCATACAGCCGAGACTGAGAAGTATGCGCATGTAACATTCTTCTTCAATGGTGGTCGCGAGGCTCCCTATGAGGGCGAGGAGCGCATCTTGGTTGCTAGCCCTAAGGTTGCTACATATGACCTGAAGCCTGAGATGAGTGCTTACGAGGTGAAGGATAAGCTGGTAGCCGCTCTCAAGGAAGATAAATATGATTTCGTTGTTGTGAACTTTGCAAATGGTGATATGGTAGGTCATACTGGCGTTTATGAGGCTATCGAGGCAGCTGTAAAGGCTGTTGATACGTGTGTAAACGAGGTTGTTGAGACCGCCAAAGAGGTGGGTTACGAGACCATTATCATCGCCGACCATGGCAATGCTGACAACGCACTAAACTCTGATGGTACTCCCAATACCGCTCACTCACTGAATGCTGTTCCTTTCATCTATGTTACGGAGAACAAGGACGCTAAGGTAGAGAATGGTGTCTTGGCCGATGTTGCTCCTAGCATCCTGCATATCATGGGTCTGGAACAGCCTGCTGACATGACGGGTAAGTGCCTGATAAAATAATGGATGTTAGAATAGAAGATAGCTGGAAGGCTCGTCTTAATCCGGAATTTGAGAAGCCATACTTTGAGGAACTGACACGGTTCGTTCGCTCGGAGTATGGCTCCTGCGTTTGTTATCCCCCAGGACGACTCATCTTCAATGCTTTTGATACCACGCCGTTTGATAAGGTGCGAGTGGTAATTCTTGGTCAGGATCCTTATCATGAACCTGGTCAAGCTCACGGACTTTGTTTTAGCGTAAACGATGGTGTGCAGTTCCCACCCTCGCTACAGAATATCTTTAAGGAGATAGAGGCTGAGACGGGTGCGCCCATTCCTCAGAGTGGTAACCTGACGCGCTGGGCGCAGCAGGGTGTCTTCCTGCTGAACACTTGTCTTAGCGTGCGTGAGCATCAGGCTTTCAGCCATAGTGGACATGGATGGGAGATATTCACAGATGCCGTAATCAGCACGTTGAGCCGTGAACGTGAGGGCCTGGTGTTTATGCTGTGGGGCGGTCCTGCAGGAAAGAAGGCATCACTGATAGATGCCAACAAGCATTGTATTCTGCGTTCGGCTCATCCCAGCCCCCTGAGTGCCTATAGGGGGTTCTTCGGCAACAACCACTTTAATCTTTGCAACCAATACCTGCAAGCACATGGACAGCAGCCCATACAGTGGTAAAGAACTACCGCCCATGCTGATGGTGGGCGATGTAATTGTGCATACTGACATCGTGAAGGAGTTCTTCTGTTGCGATATTCAGAAATGCCAAGGCCGTTGCTGTGAAGAGGGAGATGCCGGGGCACCTGTAACTCTTGACGAGATTTCCTATATAGAAAATGAACTGGACAATATCTGGCCTAGCATGAATGCTCAGGCTCAGGCGGTAATAGACCGTCAGGGCGTTGCATATACAGATCCCGAGGGTGAGATGGTGACTAGCATCATAGGTAGCTGTGACTGCTGTTTCCGCGGTCCTCAGGGGTGCCTACTCTCAAAGCGTCCCATTAGCTGCCACCTCTATCCTATACGAGAGAAGAAGATGAGTAGTCTCGTAGGTATCAACTATCACCGTTGGGATATATGTAAGGATGCTGTTGTCTTAGGTAAGAAATGTGGTGTACGTGTCTATCAGTTCCTGAAGGAGCCGTTAATTCGTCGTTTCGGAGAGGTTTGGTACAAGGAATTGGAACAGGTGGTAGAGGAGTTGGAGAAGCAGCATTATTTATAATCACTTTATTATGGAAAGAGAAGAGTTGGTCTTGAATTATCTTAGGGAACATGACATACCCTTTGACAACTATAATCATCCAGAAGGTAAGACCATTGAAGAGGCCAAACGATGGTGGAAAGATGATGGTAGCGTGCACTGCAAAAATATCTTTCTGCGCAATCATAAAGGTAATCAGCATTATCTGGTATGCTTTCATTGTGACTATGACTTGGATATTCACGATTTAGAGCATCGTCTGAAAGCTTCTTTGGTGGCGCAGGGTAAAAACGCACCAGGGAAACTCTCCTTCGCTTCGCCAGAACGTGTGATGCGCTATCTTGGTCTGGAGCCTGGCAGTGTCTCTCCTTTTGGGCTGATTAACGATACGGAGCATCATGTGCATCTCTTCCTTGACAGTCGCCTCAAGGAAGCGGAAACCCTAAGTTTCCATCCTAACGATTGCCGAGGGACAGTTGTGATCAGGCGGGAAGACTTTGAACGTTATCTGCATACGGTAGGTAATACGTATGAATATATAGACTTATAAAAAAAGAAAGGGATGCCAAGTGGCACCCCTTTTCTATTTCTGTTTACATTTGTTATGCATCAATGTTTGCATATACGGCGTTCTGTTCAATGAACTCACGGCGTGGGCCTACATCCTCGCCCATCAGCATTGAGAATACGTAGTCAGCTGCTGCTGCATCCTCAATAGTAACTTGCTTGAGCAGACGTGTCTCGGGATTCATGGTTGTCTCCCACAACTGCTCGGGGTTCATTTCACCAAGACCTTTGTAACGTTGGGTGAACATGCCCTCTTCTTTACCATTGTTGTACTTCTCCATGAAGCGTAGACGGTCTTCCTCGGTATAGCAGTATTCCTCAACCTTGCCAATCTTGCAACGATACAAAGGAGGAGTGGCAATATATAGACGGCCGTCGCGGATAAGTTGTGGCATGAAGCGGAAGAACAGTGTCATCAGAAGGGTGTCGATGTGAGAACCATCGACATCGGCATCGGTCATGATGATGGTCTTGTAGTAACGCAACTTATCGTAGTTGGCTTCCTTGTAATCATCAGGGTTCAAACCGAACTTAACGCCCAGTGCCTGGAAAATGTTGTTGACCTCTTCGTGCTCAAATGCCTTGTTCCACATCACGCGCTCTACATTGAATATCTTACCACGGATGGGAAGGATGGCCTGGAAGTGACGGTTACGTCCTTGTTTTGCAGAACCGCCGGCTGAATCACCCTCCACAATGAAAAGCTCGCCTGCTGCAGGATCCTTGTCAGAGCAGTCAGCTAATTTGCCGGGCAGACCGCCTCCGCTCATGGGGTTCTTACGCTGCACGTTTTCACGAGCCTTGCGGGCTGCTACACGGGCCTGAGCGGCCAGCAGCACCTTCTCAACGATGAGTTTGGCCTCGCGGGGATTCTCCTCGAGGTACTGTGCCAGGGCTTCGCCTACTGCCTGCTGTACGGCACCGGCCACCTCGCTGTTACCCAGCTTGGTCTTTGTCTGTCCCTCGAACTGAGGCTCGGCCACCTTGATGGAGATAACGGCGGTAAGACCCTCGCGGAAGTCTTCACCGCTGATTTCTATGTTGTTCTTGGAGAGTTTCTCCAACTCCTTGGTGCATTCCAGCTCGGCATACTGCTTGAGGGTACGTGTAAGTGCTGCACGGAAGCCCTGAAGGTGGGTACCACCCTCAATGGTATTGATGTTGTTGACGTATGAGTGGAGATTCTCTGAGTATGCTGTGTTGTACATGATGGCCACCTCAATGGGGATGCCCTGCTTCTCGGTATTCAGATAGATTACATCGTTGAAGAGGGGCGTGCGGGTGCTCTCGATGTAGCGGACGAAGTCCTTAAGACCGCCCTCGCTGTAAAACTTCTCGGTACGGGTTTTGCCTTCCTCGTTGGGGCGGAGGTCAGTGAGCGTGATGGTGATTCCGGCATTCAGATAGGCCAGTTCACGCATACGATTAGCCAAAATGTCGTATTTGTATGTTGTAGTGGTAAAGATGCTTCCGTCGGGCCAGAACTGCTGACGTGTACCACGTAGTTCTGTTTCTCCAACAATGGCAACAGGTGCTAAGGGCTTTCCGATGTGGTATTCCTGCTGGTAAATCTTGCCGTCGCGGTAAACCTGTGAAATCATCTTTGTGGATAGAGCGTTGACACAGCTTACACCCACACCATGAAGACCGCCGCTGACCTTGTAGCTGCCTTTGTCGAACTTACCTCCGGCGTGCAATACAGTCATAACGACCTCAAGGGCACTCTTGTGCTCTTTCTCATGCATATCCACGGGGATACCACGACCGTTGTCTTGAACAGTAATGGAGTTGTCCTCGTTGATGGTAACTTCTATGTGTGTGCAATATCCGGCCAGCGCCTCATCGATAGAGTTGTCTACAGTCTCGTAAACAAGATGATGCAAACCCTTTTCGCTGATGTCGCCAATATACATGGCAGGACGCTTACGTACAGCCTCTAACCCTTCCAACACTTGGATGTTGGAAGCACTATATTCTGTGCTGTTCTTTTCTATTTCTTCCATTATCTTTGATTGACGTTAAATTTGGTACAAAGATACAAAAAAGCAAAGTGAATACAAAATAAACTTGTTTATTTTTTATTCCCGAACGGAAGTATTTTAGAAAAGTTTTTCAATTCGTTAATTTGAACTGCAATTAATCGGGGAGGGAAAAACAAAAAGCAGCTTCCTTTTGGAAACTGCTTTTATTGTGTCCGCTATGACAAAAAGAGTGCTTATTAAGCCAACTTCTGAATGTGGTGAGCCAGCTTAGACTTCAGGTTAGCAGCCTTATTCTTGTGAATAACGTTTACCTTTGCCAACTTGTCCAAAGCCTTCTGAACGCTTGGGAACAATTCGATAGCTGCAGCCTTGTCTGTGGTTGCACGCAATTTGCGTACAGCATTACGCATTGTCTTGGCGTAATATCTGTTGTGGAGTCTTCTTTTCTCCTCCTGACGGATTCTCTTGACTGATGATTTGTGATTAGCCATTTTGAATTTTGTTTTGTTTTTGTTCTATTGTAGTCCCTAGGAGAGTCGAACTCCTCTTTAGAGAATGAAAATCTCTCGTCCTAACCGATAGACGAAGGGACCAAACCTTCGGCTTTTATGCCAGTGCTTTTGAGTAAGTCTCCTCAATTGCGGTTGCAAAGGTATGCCTTTTTCGCTGACTGACAAAATATTTTTGAAGAAAAATGTCTTTTGTATTGCAAAAATAGTCTTGCAAGTGTGGATTTGTTCCTTTTTATGTGTAACTTTACATTATAAAAGAGTATTGATAGGCATGTTAGAGCGGTCGATTGGAATAGTGTTGCATCAAGTAAAGTACAATGACGAGAGCGTTATCGTAAATATCTACACGTTGCAGCATGGAAATGTTGGTTTTCTTGTAAAGATGCCTAAACAAAAACGCAGTAATGTCAAGACACTACTGCTTCGTCCGTTGAATATCTTGGAATTGGACTTTGACTTTCGCCCCAATCAGGCATTACAACGGATAAGTGATATGAAATTGCATGTCTCTTATGAATCCTTGCCGTATGATCCTGTAAAGAGTACTGAGGCTTTGTTTCTGGCGGAGTTCTTGTACTACGTCTTAAAACACGAGATGAAAAATGCGCCATTGTTCCAGTATCTGTGTAACAGCCTGCAATGGTTGGATAGGTCGCAGAAAGGATTATCGAATTATCACCTCGTTTTTTTGTTGCATTTGACGCGCTTCCTTGGCTTTTGGCCAAATGCCCAGGATTATGAAAAGGGGCAGGTCTTTGATATGCGCGAGGCTTCGATGGTTGGAACTTTACCTATGCATAATCAATATCTGAATACAGAAGAATCGGCTTTTTTGCCTTTCTTGCTTAGGATGGATTATGCGTCTATGCACCTTTTCCGGTTTAACCGTCAGCAAAGAGCTAAGGTGCTGGATACGTTGATAGATTACTATCGCGTGCACATCCCAGAATTTCCGGAGATGAAATCCTTGGATGTGCTGCGAACAGTTTTTGCTTAGTTAAGTAATTCCTTAACCATTGCGCTGATGGCTCGTCCTTCGGCTTTTCCTGCCAATTTCTTGGAGGCAACACCCATAACGCGTCCCATATCTTTTGCTGAGGTAGCTCCTACTTCAGCAATGATGGCGGTAAGTTCTGTCTTAAGTTCCTCTGCTGTCAACTGCTTAGGGAGGTATTCCTCAATAACGGCAACCTGAGCCAATTCGTCGTCAGCTAAATCTTGACGTGACTGACTGACATATAGGGCGGCTGTGTCTCTGCCTTGTTTTGCCATCTTGGCAAGAATCTTGATGGCGTTATCGTCTGTCAATTCATCGTTGGCACCAGGCTGTGTCTTGGCTTCAATGAAGAACTTCTTTATGTTTCTTAAAGCCATCAATCGGATTTTATCCTTTGCTTTCATTGCAGCGACGATATCGCTGCTGACCTGATCATATAACATCTTTTCTTATTAGTAATATTAAAAGTTAAATGTAAGTGTATCCTCAAAACCGGTTTCTTCTTTCTGCTCAGCAGGTTGTACCACAGGTTTTGCTGTGGAGAGCTTGTTGAGGTCCTCCTTAGAACGGCGGTAGGTGGGCAATGTTTCAATCATTGAGATGATATCGTCGTTGTCCAGTTCCTCGTCTCTAAAGATGTGTATACAGCGGCGACGGCGTGGTGAGGAATTCTCGGTTCCGTAATACTGCTCTATTCTGTCGCTTTCCTTCTGCTTCTTCTCTGTCTCATAAGCAGCTTTCTCTCGTGACTGTTGCTCTGTTAATTCGGGCATACCAGGTACATTTTGCAATCCGAAGCCAGTTGCAAGCAGCGTTATCTTGACCTTGTTGCCTAATGAACTATCGGTGGCCAAGCCCCATTTCGTCTCCACATCCTCGCGGAACTTGCTCATGAAGTCATGTACCTCATTTATCTCCTCCATCATCAGGTTCTCGTTTTCGTTATCACTGCAGAAGTTGATATTCAAGAGCACCTTCTTGGAATTGAAGATATCGTTATTGTTAAGTAAGGGACTGTTCAGCGCTTCGTTGATTGCCTTGGTAACGCGATTCTCGCCTTCGCCGTATCCGGTACTCATGATTGCTACGCCACCATCTTTCAGAACAGTTGTCACGTCCTGAAAGTCGAGGTTCATGATGCCATGCATGGTAATAATCTCTGCAATACTCTTGGCTGCAATGCTAAGCGTGTCGTCAGCTTTTGCAAAAGCCGTCAGCACGGTTAGCTCGGGGTAGATTTCGCGCAATCGTTCATTATTGATAACCAATAAGGCGTCAACATGCTTGGAGATTTCTTCCACACCGTCCAGCGCTTGGTTAATCTTTTTGTTTCCTTCGAACTTGAAGGGGATGGTTACAATACCGACGGTAAGAATTCCAGCTTCCTTGGCACACTGAGCAATAATGGGAGCAGCACCGGTACCAGTACCTCCACCCATACCTGCGGTGATAAAGACCATACGAGTTCCATCGTTCAGCATTTCCTTTATCTCATCCATGCTCTCCATGGCAGCCTGTCTGGCCTTCTCTGGACGGTTTCCTGCCCCAAGTCCGTCCTTGCCTAACTGAAGATGGTTAGGTATCGGAGAGTCGCTTAGGGCTTTTTTGTCCGTATTGCAGAGTACATAAGTGACATCGTGAATACCTTCACGGTACATGTGATTAACGGCATTACCGCCGCCACCCCCAACACCAATAACCTTGATGATGCTTTGAGAGGCTTTAGACTCAAAGTTGAAAGAGATGCCTCCGTTGTTGAAATTAATATTGTCTGCCATAATATATTCTGCTTTTACGGTTATTTTTCGTCATTCTTTTCGTCCTCGTCTTCTTCGGGCTCGCTCAACATGTTGTTAATGGCCTTGAAGAATCTGCGTATCTTATTCTTGGCTCCGCCTTCTTTCTTAGTTTTCTCGGGTTCAGGAGCCTGTTCCGTAGGTGTAGTTTCATTCCCTTCCACAACAATGGGCTCGTCTGGCATTGTAGCTTTTTCGTCCACTGTTTCCTCTTTGACTTCTTCTGTGGAGATGTCTTGGGGAACGGCAGGAATCTCACCGGTGCAGTTTTGGTCGCCTTTCAACAACAAGGCCATAAGCGTGTACAAGTTGCTATCTTCGGTGACATGCACGTTCGGAGCCAAGGTGATATTAAGAGGCAAGCCTTTGGCCAAGCGGATTTGCTTGTCGAAGTGTGTACATTCCTTAATGGCTTTCGTGAGATTCTTGGCCTTGCTTGCTCCGCCAGTCAGTAAGATGCCAGAAAGTAGCTTGTCTTTATAAGGTTCAATATGTGCCCATATGTTAACGATGATTTCTTCATATCTAGCCTCTATGATATTTGAAAGCTCGTCTTCTGTAATGGTTCGGTCAAAGCTAATCTGGATCTTGTTCTTGTTGGGTTCTTCTTCGTTCTCATGCCATGCGGTTCCATACTTTAGCTTCAGTTGCTCAGCCTCTCCTTGTTCAATACTTTTTGTGGTAATATCGGTTGTTACGTTGTTACCTCCCAGTGGTATGACAACAAGGTGGCGTAGGATATTGGAATAATAGACGGAAATGGTAGTGGTATCTGCTCCCATGTCCACTAAAGCGCATCCAGAACGTTTTTCGTTAGCAGAAAGTAAACAATCGGCCAGACAAATAGGCGATATGAAAAGGTCTGCCATCTCTAGACCTGCATTCTTTATACATCTTTCAATATTGTCGCTGACGCCAGTTCGGGCAACAACGTTGATAAAGCGAGCCTCAATATGCTCGCACTGCATGCCTACGGGATCCTGAACATTGCGGTTTCCTATTCTGTACTCTTGTGGGATTACATCGTGGATTTTAGCCTGGGGGTATACAACATCGTTGTTGATTTCCTTGAGCTGGTCGATTACATCATTGGTGATTATGGTCTTTTCGGCGAACTGGTATGGAACCTTGTTTTCCATTGTTCTCAGGGACTGACCAGATAATCCCACAAATACTCGTGTGACAAAAATGCCCAGTTCCTCATTGATTTTCTTTACGACATGCGATATGGCTTGTGTCGTCTTGTCAATGTTGTCAACCAGTCCTTTTCGAATAGAATCAGTAGTTTCCTCTTGAGCAATTGCTAAGATTCGCATGGTACCGTCTGGTTCCCTTTTACCTGCAATGGCACGAATGGCGGTGGAACCTAGTTCCACGGCAACGATAATGTCCTTTTCTGCTCCCATAGTCTATATTTTTTTTGTGTTATTTTTCTTGGTACATACTATCTGTCCGTCATATGACAGGTTAATGATGGAGTATTTGTTCCATCCTGTTTTGCTGAGGCCGTTCTTGTAAAATATCATCAGTTTCTCTAGTTTTTTTCTGAAATTGTCGGGTGTTCCCAGAATAATCACATGCTCGCCAACCCTGGGGTATAATTCTATTTCATGTTTGTCCGTTACATGGATTTGCTCTATCTGTTTATCCCAGAACTCATCTTGGTTGATGAATTTTGCTAGTTCCATGAGATTCTTTTTTGCATAGTCCTTGGTGACGTTGCCCGTTGCAAGACAAAGGTCTATGTTCATGTTTTCTACAGGCATGGTTGCTCCGCTGCCATCGAGGTAGTAATTGTCTCCGTTGTTTTGTATGACATGAAGAATGGGTCGTTGCGGAATTATGTATATACACAGATGGCTTGCCGCAGAGCAGTAGCATCTGGCACTATCAATATAAGGATCCTTCTGGAGTGTTTCCTCCAGTCCTTGTATGTCAATGCTACTTAGCTTTTTCCCCTCGGCAAAGACTTTGTTCTTTGTCAGGATGCCATGTATATAATCCGCAGTCACGAATCCACCCTCCAGGCTGTCTGTTATCTCTATGTCAATGGCCTCGCAGACGCGCTCCTCAGTGCGTTGGGAGAATTCCACGATGGCGAAGATTAGATAACCTACAACCAGCAGAAGTAGTGCTATTTTTATGGCGACTTTCATGATAATGGTTTAAGTATTTCTGTTATTTGGTCGGCATAATTCTCAATGTCTCCGGCCCCTAATGTGATGAGTACATCAAATCCTCCTTGACGAACCACATCGCATATTTCATCTTTTCTACACATCTGTTTCTTTATACCTGGGCGCAGGTTGTCATAGATGAGCGCACTAGTAACACCTGGGATGGGGGCTTCTCTGGCGGGGTAGATATCTACGATGGTTACATCATCCAATAATGAGAGAGCATCTGCGAAATCTTGATAGAAGTCTCTTGTTCTTGTGTACAGATGAGGCTGGAAGATGGCTTTTACCTTTTTCCCTTCGTATAATTGCTTAATGCTAAGCAGACTCTGACGTATCTCGGCAGGATGGTGCGCGTAGTCACTCAGGTACACCATCTTGTCAGTCTTTATGCGGAAGTCGAACCTGCGATCAACGCCACGGAAGGTCTCCATGCCTTTACGAATCTCCTCCTCATTAGCTCCGCCAATCTGGGCCAAAGCCATAGCAGCAATACCGTTTTCGATGTTCACGCTTACAGGAACGCCCAACTTTATGTCCTTAATGTTGCCGAGTGGTGATACGAGATCGAAACAGATCTCGCCATTGCCTATCTTTACATTCTCGGCATGGAAGTCTCCTTCCTCTCTGCTATACGTATAGGTGGTAACGCCTTCCTGTGTATTTGGCTTCATCTTGAGTCCTGTGTGCAGGATCAAGTAGCCACCAGGTAGAATCAAACTGCTGTATTTGCTAAAGCTCTCCAGATATGCTTCTTCTGTTCCGTATATGTCCAGATGGTCGGCATCTGTTGCTGTGATAACACTGGCAAAAGGCGTGAGCCAGTGGAAACTACGGTCAAACTCATCGGCCTCTATCACTACATAAGGACTCTCTTTGCTGATGATGTAGTTTGTTCCATAGTTCTTGGTGATACCGCCAAGGAAGGCATTGCAGTCAACATGACTCTGGTGCAACAGGTGAGCGGCCATACTACTGGTTGTAGTCTTTCCATGTGTTCCGGCTACACATAATCCTTTCAATGAATGGGTAAGCGTACCAAGTACCTGGGCGCGTTTCTGGATTTCGAATCCATTCTCACGGAAATACCCCAACTCCTTGTGCTCAGAGGGTATGGCAGGGGTATATATAACCAATGTAGAATTAGCCTTCTTGCATGCGTCAGGTATTTGTTCCACATCTTCTGTATAATGGATGCAGGCGCCTTCGTCTTGTAGCTTCTTCGTTAGGTCACTTGGGGTCTTGTCATAGCCTCCAACGGTTAAACCTTTATGAAGAAAATATCTGGCAATGGCACTCATTCCTATACCGCCTATGCCGACGAAGTAAACTGCTTTTATGTCGTTCAAGTTCATGTTCTTTATTTCTTTATTAATTTCAAAACCTCTTCGGCGATTACACGTGCTGAATCTTTGTATGCCATTCTATAGGCATTCTCGCCTAATGTCTTCAACTGCTCTGCATCCATTACGGTTTTCAATGCCAGTGGAATAAGTTCTGTTGTTGCATTAGCATCCTTAACATACAGGGCGGCTTGTTTATTGACTAGCGCCATGGCGTTATGTGTCTGATGGTCTTCTGCAACATTTGGACTTGGTACCAGAATGCTGGGCTTCCCTAACAGACAGAGCTCGCTGATGCTGCTGGCTCCAGCTCTGCTGATTACGAGATCTGCCAGTTTGTATGCCATATCCATATGGGCAATGAAATCTGTTATGTATAGATTGCGAGGGACATCTTTTCCCTTGAGCTCGTTTGCTATGGCCTCTTTGTAGTATCCACCGGTTTGCCAGATGAACTGAATGGGGGCCTGTGCAATCTTGTCCAGATTCTGCAGAACGCTTTCGTTCATGGTTCTGGCACCTAAGCTTCCTCCAACAAGTAGTATTGTAGGAACGTCTGGTTTTAAGTTGAAGGCGCTTGCGGCCTCTTCCTTTGTTATGTTGTTGTTAACCAGATTTTGTCGAACGGGATTGCCTGTGAGTAATATCTTCTCTTTGGGGAAGAAACGTTCCATGCCTTCGTAGGCAACGCATATCTTGCTGGCTTTCTTGGCCAGTGTCTTATTGGTTAGTCCGGCAAAGCTGTTCTGTTCCTGAATTAGGCAGGGTATGCCTAACTCGTATGCTGCATTCAAAGTGGCAGAACTGGCATAGCCGCCAACACCTACCGCCACCTGTGGCTTAAACTGTCGAATGGTTTTCTTGATAGCCTTTTTGCTTCGAAGGAAATCCCATAATACACTTATGTTGCCAGGTTTCCAGAGCGGACGTAATAATCCTCTAACTGGTAGTCCCACTATCTTGTAGCCGGCAGCAGGAACCTTTTGCATTTCCATTCTTCCTTCGGCACCTACAAAAAGTATCTCTGCTTTGGGGCAAAGCTCTTTCAGAGCATTTGCAATGCTCACTGCAGGAAAGATGTGTCCTCCTGTTCCTCCTCCACTTATTATGACTTTCAAATCTTCCATATACCTTATTATATTATATAGAGTGCACTTCTTTCTTTTTGGCTGTTCTGCTTACGCTTAGTATCATACCAAAGTACGCACAATTAACGAATGTGCTGGTTCCTCCTCGACTTATTAGGGGGAGAGGCTGTCCTGTTACAGGGAATGCACCTGTTGCAACCGCCATATTTACCATGGCCTGTATCACTATCATTAAGGCTAACCCCATTACCAGATATGAAGGGAATCGGGATTTGCATCTACTGGCAATCTTCATGGACTGCCACATCAATAGCAGATATAGGAACATTACACCGAAAAGGCCAAAGACTCCTGTCTCTTCTATGATGATGGCGTAGATGAAATCGGAATATGCCTGTGGGAGATAGTCACGCTGTACGGAATTGCCTGGTCCTTTGCCTATTATTCCGCATGTGCCAATGGCAATATTGGCATGTGTTACCTGAATATTCTCTGTTAAAGGATAGTCCTTTGGATCTTCGGGGATCTCTGTTTCCGTAGTAAGACGATGAACCCATGTCGGGATTCTGTGAAGGGGTCCTTGCGCCATCTTCTCCATCATCTCGTCCGATTTCGATAGTGAATAAACTGTTGTTCCTCCTACCACGGCGCCTGTAATTATTAAGCCTACGATAATGGCCAGATACTTTTTGGGTGCTTGCGCATAGAAGAGGATCCCTAAGATGGTTATGCCTATAATACCTGCAGTAGAAAGGTTCTCGGTTGCAATAAGAAGTAAAACAAATCCCGTTACGCCGAGTACCCATTTTGTACCTATCTTAGAGGCTCCCTTTTCGTCTCTTGATGTTGAGAGTACAAATGCAGTAAAGCCAATCAATCCCATCTTTGCCAGCTCGGATGGCTGGAAGGAGATTTTTCCTATCTCAAGCCATCTGGCACCTCCATTAATTTTGGTGGTAAACAGCACTACGATTAGCAAAAGGATGGATATCGCTAATATTACAAGTGAACCGAGTTTGAACCAATTACATGAAATCTGGGTGATTAACCATGCGAAGACGATTCCTATGGCAAGGAATGCACTATGGCGTAAAACGGGATCCCAATAGTGTCCGCTTGAATAAGTCATAGTACTTGTTGCACTATAAACTTCTATTACGGATATCATGCCAAGGAATAGGAATACCATCCATATTACCATATCGCCTTGCAGCCAACTTTTTTCTTTAAGATTACCCAGTGTCATATATTGTTGTTCTTTAAACTCTAAACTCTAAACCCTCAACTCACAGCGCCCTAACCAATTCCTTGAACTGCTCACCTCGGTCTTCCATGTTCTTGAAGAGGTCGAAGCTGGCACAACAGGGACTCAGCAATACTGTATAGCCGGGCTTGGCCATCTTTACACACTCTGCAACACAATCTTTCATGCTGTGTGTGTCGGCAATGGGGATTCCCATGCCGTCAAAGAAGTTGTGCAACTTCGTATTATCGGCGCCCAGGAATACCAGGCCGGCGCATTTCTTCTTCACCAGATCCTTAATGGCATTATAGTCATTTCCCTTGTCTTTTCCTCCTATAATCAGAATGGTAGGTGTAGTCATACTCTCCAGCGCATACCAGCAAGCATCCACATTGGTAGCTTTGGAGTCGTTAATGTATTGTACACCGCCTACACGTGCAACCTTCTCCAATCTGTGCTCTACACCTTCAAAGTCACTCAGACTTTTTTTCAACGTCTCGTCTTTAATACCGCTTAGGTGCGCTGCGATACCTGCAGCCAGGCTGTTGTACATATTATGTTTTCCTCTCAGACTCAAACTTTCCTGCTCCATGTTGAATGGGGTGGGGCGTTCAATAACATATTCGCCGTCGCTGATATATCCTATCATTCCATTTTTCTCGAGAATGCTGAAAGGACACAACTGAGATTTAATGCCATATTTTTTCAGTTCCTTGGCTATAATTGGATCGTCTGCCCAATACACGAATGCATCGTCCTCCGTCTGGTTCTGAAGAATACGCATCTTAGCATCCGTATATTCCTGCATGCTGTTGTTGTATCTGTCCAAATGGTCGGGCGTGATGTTCAGCAGGACGGCAATGTTGGCGCGGAACTTGTACATGTTGTCAAGCTGGAAACTGCTGAGTTCAATGATGTAGTAATCATAGTCTTTCCCTTCGGCAATCTGAAGAGCCAAGCTTCTTCCAATATTTCCTGCAAGTCCTACGTTATAGCCAGCATCCTTGAAGATGTGGTAGATGAGGCTTGTGGTGGTGGTCTTTCCGTTTGAACCGGTAATGCAGATCATCTTGGCTTTCGTATAGCGTCCTGCAAATTCAATTTCGTTGATAATTGGGATGCCTGCAGCCTTGGCTTTCAAGATCATGGGCGCATTCTCGGGAATGCCGGGACTCTTTATGATCTCCTTAGCATTCAGGATTTTTTCTTCCGTGTGATGTCCTTCTTCCCATTCGATGGCATACTCCTCCAGAATACTCTTGTATTCCGGCTTAATGGTACCCATGTCGCTGACAAAGACTTCAAAGCCTTTTTTCAGAGCCAGTACGGCAGCACCTACTCCGCTTTCTGCTGCGCCTAATATTACTATTCTATCTTTCATCCTCTTTTTTATCTTTTCACTTTTATCTTTTATCTAATCTTCAGGGTCACTATGGTAAGTGCTGCAAGTATTATTGTTATTATCCAGAATCGTACTGTTATTTTTGACTCTAACCAACATCCTTTGGGCCAGTTGATGAGCACTTTGAAGTCGGGGGGCAGTTGACCAGGTGCAACCCTGAAGGTGTCGTGTATTGGAGCTCTTTTGAAGACACGCCACTTCTTGCCTCTCTTATTGCCCATCTTTGCATATTCTGTTTGCAGCAATACGCTTACGCTCTCCATAAAGAAGATAAAGCAAAGAATAGGAATAAGCAGTTCCTTGTGAATGATAATGGCTGCAACTGCAATGATGCCGCCAATAGCCAGACTGCCAGTATCGCCCATGAATATCTGAGCAGGATAGGCATTATACCACAGGAAACCAATCAATGCTCCTACAAATGCTAGAAGGAAGACTACCATCTCTTCACTACCTGGTATAAACATGATGTTCAGATATCCCGCCATCACAATGTGGCTGCTAACATATGCTAATGTGGCCAAGGCAACTCCGATAATTGCCGAATTTCCAGCGCACATACCGTCCATCCCATCGTTCAAGTTGCATCCATTGCTTACGGCCATTACCACAAAGGTGGTCATGAGAACAAAGAAAATCCATCCTGCTGCGGTTCTGTATTTACCTAAGAAGGAGAACATGTCGCTGTAGCGCAAGTTGTTGTTCTTTACAAAGGGAATGGTGGTGATGGTGCTTTTCTCTGCTTTGCTCTTATAAGTCACCTCTTCCGTGTTGTTCTTAAGTTCTGCTGTAACATTCTCGCGTACTACAGCATCAGGACTCTGCCAAAGGGTTAGTCCGATAACAAGTCCTAACAGAGCCTGACCGACTAGTTTGTACAGCGGACGCAAGCCGTCCTTCGTTACTTTCATCTTTATATAGTCATCGGCAAATCCAAGAGCGCCTAACCAGATGGTGGTCAGAATCATTAATAACATATAGATGTTACGTAACCTTCCCAATAATAAACATGGTATGACGGTGGCAATAATGATTATCAAACCACCCATGGTGGGGACTCCTTTTTTATCCACACCGTAGGGGTCTATGCTTGCGTTGCGTTGTGCCTCATTGATTCCGTGTCGTTTCATCCATTTGATAAAATATTCACCAAACCATACTGAGATAATCAGCGATAGCACCAGTGTTAATAGAGCACGAAATGAGATGTACGACCAAACGTGTGCACCGGGCACGCCGAACTCTCCTAAATATCTGAACAGATAGTATAACATTATTTTAATTTAATTCAAAATTCAAATTTCAAGATTCAAAATTCAACTTTGACCTGTCAACTTCCAAAGGCTTCGCAGATAACCTCATGGTCGTCAAAGTGATGTTTCACACCCTGTACGATCTGATAGTCTTCGTGTCCTTTTCCGGCTACCAGAATTACATCTCCAGGTTGTGCCATCATGCATGCGGTACGGATAGCTTCGCGACGATCCACAATGCTTAGGACTTTCTGACGTTGTTTCTCTGTCAATCCTGCCAGCATGTCATTGATAATTTCTTGTGGATCTTCGAATCTGGGATTGTCGCTTGTTATAATAACGCGGTCACTGTTCTTGACAGCCTCCTGGGCCATTAGTGGACGTTTTCCCTTGTCACGGTTACCGCCTGCTCCGCAAACTGTCCAGCACTGGCCACGATGTTTCAGCACCTCGTTGATGGTGTCCAGTACATTTTTCAGCGCATCGGGCGTGTGGGCATAGTCAACGATAGCTGTGATTCCGTTCTGGGAACGTATGGCCTCGAATCTGCCGTTAACAGGCTTCATCGCGCTAAGTTGTACCAGTGCTTCCTGTGGTTCTATACCCATCATGATGGTCGCACCGTATATTGCCAACAGGTTACTTACGTTAAATCTTCCCACGAACTGTACACAGACTTCTTTCCCGTTAATCTCCAAGTTCATCCCCTCAAAACTTTCTTCCAAGATCTTTGCCTTGAAATCTGCTGCTGAGCGTGTGGAGTAAGTCTTGACTTTTGCCTTTGTATTCTGAACCATTACGGCGCCATTCTTGTCATCTGCGTTGGTGATGGCAAATGCTCCTTTGGGTAAGGAATCAAAGAACGCTTTCTTGGCATCTCTGTAATTCTCGAATGTCTTATGGTAGTCCAGATGATCACGCGTCAGGTTTGTGAATATGCCGCCTGCAAAGTTCAATCCTCCGATTCTCTTCTGTGCCACGCTGTGGCTGCTTACCTCCATGAATGCGTATTCGCATTCTTCGTCTGCCATCTGTCCCAGAAGGCGGTTCAGTGTGATGGGGTCGGGAGTAGTGCACTCTGTGGGGACGGGTTTGCCGTTGATATAGTTACATACGGTGCTGCACAGTCCGCATTTATGTCCCATGCGCATAAACATATTATATAATACGGTAGCAATTGTGGTCTTGCCGTTTGTGCCTGTTACACCAATAAGCTTCATCTTGCTTGTTGGATTGCCAAAGAAATTGGTCGCTAGAGGCCCAACTGCATCTTCCGTGCTTGTGCATTGTATGTAGGTTACTCCTTCTTGTGTGGTAGTGGGCAACTCTTCACATACAATAGCTTTTGCTCCCAATTCGATGGCCTTTGCTATGTATGTGTGTCCGTCAACCTGTGTTCCTCGCATGGCGATGAACATGTTGCCGCTCTTAATCAAGCGTGAGTCTATCTCAATCCCGGTTATTTCTATTTCCGTGTCACCTACAATCTTTATAGGTTGGCATACATTTATTAATTGAGCTAATTTCATAATTGTATGTTTTATTTTGAGATTTGTTCCAATTGTATTGTTATAGTATTTCCTCTTTCTGCGATATTGCCAGCTGCAATGCTTTGGCTTTTTACGCGTCCCTTACCATGGAGGCGGACCTTAAGACCTCGTTTTTGTAACTCATATACGGCATCTCTTGCTCCCATGCCAATGACATCGGGGACCTTGTTCTCAGGGATGGAGTCTGCTTTTGTCTCGAGTGTAGTTCGTATTCCTAGTTCCTCCATTATTCGGTTTGATTTCTTTTCTTGTCCTCGTACAGACGAGGGGATATATACCGAGTTAGAATCACTGACCTCTTTGGCATCATGGCTATTACCTTTTGACATAATGTATTGCGAAATCTCGCTGAATACGGGACCGCACTGACCGCCACCAGAGGCTGGCAGGCCTGTCTTGACGATACATACGATGCAACTATATTTGGGAGCTTCGCTGGGGAAGTATCCGCAGAAGCTGACCATGTATCTTGTCGGACCGCTGTGGTAACCGCCGCCGCCAGCTGATGCAATTTGGGCAGTTCCTGTCTTTCCGCTTACTTTGAAATATTTACCGTTATTGCCGGCTTTCTTTCCTAAGCCTTCGCTTACCACTTTTTCCAGGATATATTGTATATCAGCCAAGGTGCTTGGCTTGCACATGCTTTCTTTGATAACCTCTGTGGGGAATTCGCGTACAACCTGTCCGTCTTTTAACTCGGCTGTAACGAATCGTGGCTTAATCATCTTTCCTCCATTGGCAATGCCGTTATAAAAGGCAAGTGTGGCAATGGGGGGGAGCATTGTCTCGTATCCAATACTCATCCAAGGTAGTGCAGTGTTACTCCAGTTCAACCAGAACCTGCCTTGTTTCTTGGGATGACGAACACGCGGCTCTCCCTTTCCGACAAAAGGAAGGTTCAGGGGAAGGCCGACACCTAATTTGTTTAGACCACGTACATATCTGTCAGGGTCATCCTTGTAAGCGTCATCTATAAGTCTGCTAACTCCGATGTTAGAACTGTACATTAGCACCTCAGTCACGGATAGGTTTCCGTAGCCTCCTTTTCGCCAGTTGTGGTCTTTCATTTGGCGTCCATGCATTGGGAAAATGCCACTTCCTGTTTCTACGCGCGTGTTCTTATTTATTTTACCATCGTCCAATGCCACCATGATACTTGCAGTTTTGAAGGTGGAACCGGGCTCCATCAGGTCGCTTACAGCATTATTCTTGCATTCGTAATACTCCCCGTCAGAAGTCCTGGTAAGGTTGACTATAGCCTTAACGTCACCCGTTTTTACTTCCATCACTGCAGCAATACCAATTTCCCCGTTTACTTCCTTGAGCTTGTTGCGCAAGGCTCTGTCGGCCATATCCTGTATGTTGATATCGAGCGTTGTTAACAGGTCGTTTCCGTTTTCAGGTGGCATATCCACAAATCTGATACGCTTGTTAAGAACTTTTGTCGTATGTGAGGTTCCTGGTTTGCCACGCAGGATACTGTCAAAGCTCAGCTCGAGTCCGCATTTTGCCAAAGCACTTGAATCGGCATACAAATCGCCCAAAGTTCTGGAGGCGAGCATACCGTAAGGCTTCTTTCGCTGCATAATCTCTTCTGCATGGAATCCGCTTTTGTTTACATTCTCTCTGAGCATGGGCAGTTTCTTGCATTCCTTGTATTGGATGTATGTGGCAAGTTTGCCAGGACAGATGTTCCATGCGAACCTTCCTCGTTGTTTTCCTTTCAACAGGTGATTTCTGAACCATGTTGCATCATGTGTCTGGAATATCTTTGCCAATCCTATAGAGATGCTGTCGAGGCTTGCTGTAAAAGCAGAGTCTCTCCATTGCTCAATCTTCTTCTGGCTTGCGGAGTCTGGATCGTAAACTTTGAAGTCCATGTACAAACGATAAACGGGTATAGAACCGGAAAGCACCTGCCCGTCGGCTGATAGGATGTTGCCTCTGTTAGCAGGGATGGGTATGTTTTCCGTGGTGAATCGCTTGTCCACCTGTTCCCAATAGTTGCTCTGTGGAGGGAGCATCGTATGGAGGGCTGTACCAAGGATATATACAGCGATAATCGCAATCATTGCCATAATGATGCGAAAACGTCCTATTGAGCTATCGTTGTTTGACTTCATCCGTTCTGTTAATCGTTGTTTGTTAGTTCATAGACTGGCTCGTTGCTTGAACAGAGTGTACTATCGCCCATCGCCTTCATCTGTTCTTCCAGTTGGCTCTGTCGACAACGAAATGTTAGTTCGCTGTTTCTTGTCATGCTTCTGTATTTCCAGTCTTGTAATTCCTTGTGTAACTTATCCTCCTCAATCATCTCGCTCTGAGCTTGATAGCGGTTCGAGATGTAAATGATGACACCAAAGAGTATCAAAGAAAGAACGCCCAGTTGCTTCCTGAACCATAATCCGTTGATGCTCAATGCTTGCAGAACATCCTTTAGGTGCTCAAGATCTTTCTTTTCGCTGTCATCCTCTTCATTGACCAAAGCATTCAGAATCTTACTTTTGCTGCTTTGTTCCTGCTCTTCGGGAATGACGGTGTCCTTCTTCTCCACTTCTTCTTGTTTGTTATCTGTCATCTCTGCCATTTTTCTCCGATTCTAAGTTTCGCTGAACGGCTGCGAGGGTTTGCCTGAACCTCTTCGGGTGATGCTGTAATCACGTTTCTGTTAATTGCCTTTAATGGCGATTTGCTTTGGCCGAAAAGGTCTGTCTCTATTTTTCCCTCGACATTGCCAGCTTTTATGATGTTCTTAACCATTCTGTCTTCCAATGAATGGTAGGTCAGGATGGATAATCTGCCGCCAGGACTCAGTACTTCTACAGCTGACGCAAGCATTTGGCGTAGTGCTGTCATTTCTCCGTTTACTTCTATTCGTAAAGCTTGGAAAACCCGTGCCAGGTCTTTTTTCTCTCGGTCATAAGCGAGGCAAGGTTTCAGGACTTCTGCCAACTGCCCTGTGGTCTCCATCTCTTTAGCTGCTCTGGCTTTCACGATGACCGATGCCAGCTTTCTGCTGTTCTTCAGTTCCCCGTATAGGTAAAAAACGTCAGCTAATTGTTCCTCGGAGTAACTCTTCAGGATATCACTTGCCTTCACTTTTGCCGTTTGGTTCATTCTCATGTCCAACTTGGCCTCGTAACGGAAACTGAATCCTCTATCTCCATCGTCCAGGTGATGGCTGCTTACGCCTAAATCCGCCAAAATCCCGTCAACTCGTTCGACACCGTAATATTGTATCCAGTTCTTTAGGAAACGGAAGTTGCTTCTGACAAAGGTGAATCTGTTCCCGTATGTTTCTTCCAAGGGGATCGCATTTTTTTGTGCGTCAAGGTCTTGGTCGAAACTGTATAGATGTCCGTCTTTTCCTAGCCGGCTCAATATTTCTTTGCTATGGCCTCCTCCTCCGAAAGTCAGGTCAACATAGATTCCATTGGGCTTGATGTCAAGTCCGTCTACTGTTTCTTTCAACAGTACAGGAATATGGTAAACCTCGTTTGTCATCTTTTCGGGAAAGCCTTAATTTTGTTTTTTTACTTTTGCTCCTTTGGAGTGTTCATCATCTCTTCCAAACAATCTGCCAATGTCTCAGGCTGACTCAGAAGTGCTTCTGCGTCTTGTTTGTTCCATACCTCTATGGTGTTGTCCATGCCAATGAAACGTACGTCGTTCTTTATGCAAGCCTCCTCCAGATAGCGCTTGGGTATCAGAATGCGCCCTCCGCTATCAAGGGTTACGGCTTCCGCGCCAGCTACAAATTGTCTGAGCGCATTGCGTCCATTTCTGTCGAACATATTTGTGCGTGCAGTAATAGCATCCACTTGTTCGTTCCATACTTGCTGGGGGTACAGAATCAGACAACGCTGGAAGATGTCCCGACGTAATATCAGTCCCTGTCCTTCTTCTCGCTGAAGAATCTTGCGGAAGCTGCTGGGAACGAAAACACGTCCTTTTTCGTCAACTTTGGCATCTATGTTGCCGGTAAATCTCATTGCGTGTACTTATATATATTAATTCTTGGGTGCAAAGATAATAAAATTCCCCACAATTCCCCACAATTTTTCGATGTTTTTTTTCTGCAAACTTTTATTTAACATTACGTTTGCTTTTCCTTTTTCTTGTGTATTCGTTTGTTTTGTTCGATAAAATGGCTATATTTTGTAAATTTCTTATAAAAATTTCATCAGATGAATATTTTTTTTTGTCTTTCTTGTTCGGTGGGGAATTTTTCTGTATTTTTGTGCCATAATTCGAAAAATATGAAGAAAAGTGTTTTCCTTTCGTTCTTGATTCTGCTCTTCTTCGCATGGGTACTTCCTTCCCAAGGTAAGAAGAAAGAAAGGCGTGCTATAGTCCGTATTGAAACGTCTTGCGGTATAATTCGTGTTGCCCTTTCTGATGACACTCCGATGCATCGTGATAATTTTCTCAAGTTGGCTGCTAAAGGCTTTTATGATGGTACTCTTTTCCATAGGTGCATCAAGGATTTTATGATACAGGGCGGTGATCCGGATTCACGTAATGCTCCGAAGGGAAAAATGCTAGGTGAAGGTAATCCCGGCTATACAATTCCGCCAGAATTTAATTTGCCTTATCTGTATCATTGGCGAGGCGCATTGGCAGCTGCCCGCGAGCCTGATGATATTAATCCTGAACAGCGTAGCAGTGGTTGTCAGTTCTATATTGTTTATGGGAAAAAGCAGTCTCCGGCTGACATAAAAAAAGTCAGGGCTTCTTTGGAAGAAAAAGGGATTGAACTTACGCCGCAAATGGTTGATGATTATGTTATGCGTGGTGGAACGCCTCATCTGGATGGCCAATATACTGTGTTCGGCGAAGTGATAGAAGGGTTGGATGTTGTAAAGCAGATTCAATCTGTTACAACAGACAAAAACGACCGTCCTTTAGATGATGTGATAATCCTTAAAATGATTATTGAACAATATGGCAAGACAAAATCAAAGAGTTCTTCTTCTTAGTTAAACTCTTGGCGTCTTAGGAGAAGGCTTTTAGCAAAACGCCGAGTTGCTCTCAGAGAAACGCCGTATTGCTCCCAGAGAAACGGCATATTGCTCCCAGAGAAACGGCGTGTTGCTCCCAGAGAAACGGCGTGTTGCTTTTTCCCCTTTTATTGTCGCTCGTTTTATTGTTGCTCTTTATTTGTGTCTCCGAATTTGGAATTAGACCGTGGATTGGCGTTTTCTCTTTTCGTACTTGATATGAAATATGCCATTTCAACGTTATTTTTATATTTTCTCCTATTCTTTTTTGATTTCAGATTTTTTACCGTAATTGCTGAACTTTTTGCCGAAATCTACTCAAAAATACCAATATTGAACCAAAATGCTACCATATTTAATTATATCTTTTTGTTGTTTGCCGTACTTTTGCATCCGAAAATGAAAAAATCGAATATCAAAAACTAATAACATATTTCGAGTAATGAAAAAGAAACAATTATTTTTTTGTATGGGATTGGGCGTTATGTCGCTCTTCGCATCATGCTCTGAGCGTGAGTTTGATTTAGACCCAAATGGCAACAACTCAGGTGAGCAAAAAGAACAGGGTTCTCTCGTTTTGAATCTGAATGCTACGACCAACTTCGAAGAAACACGTTCTTTGAACGAAGCTGATTACAGAAACACGCAGTACTATGACGTTAAGGTTGTTAATGCAGCTAATGATAACGTTATCCTAGAGTGTAAGGCTTATGAGTTGGCCACCAAACTGCCTAAGACGGTTGATATAGGTAGCTATCGTGTAGAGGCATCTTATGGAAATGAACACGATGCAAGTCGTTCCGAATTCTATATGTTTGGTTCCGAGGTTGTTACTGTTAAGGCCAAGGAGGAAAAGCCTGTGACTGTAAACTGTACACCAACTTGCGGAAAGATTTCTGTTGCATTTGATGCAGAGATGGCAACTTATTACGATGAGTACAATGTATCCTTTACAGGCACCAAGAAACTGGGCTCTAAATCTATTTCTTGGAGTAAGACGGATTCTGAGCCATGGTATGTGGCATTGGATAAGGATGGCGAGGATATTTCTTACACTATTAATCTGACGACTAAAGAGGCTTATCTTCCTAAGGGAGCGAGTGGCAATACAGGAACCGCAACAGGTACCTTCACATTGGAGCGCAACAAGGCTCACAAACTGACCATCAGACCTAACTACACTCCCACAACAGATGGTGGTATGAAGTTGACTATCAGCATTGATGATAGCACAAATGACCATAATGTTACATGGGAAGTTCCTGTAACTTGGATTTAAATTCCTGATAAATCACAATGAAAACGATGTTTAGAATGAAAAATATAAAGACTTCGCTCCTAACTGGAGCGCTGAGCGTTGTTGCTCTTACTTCTTGTGTAAGCGAGAATCTGGATCTTGGGAATACCGAAACGGGCGTGTTACAGTTGAGTGTTGACATCGTGCAGCCTCAGTCACGTTCCCTTACGGAAGTTACTTCCTACCCTGTTGTTATTTATGATGCTGATGGAAATGTGAAGTTCTCCTATAATTCTGTATCAGATGTTCCTGCCACTATTCGTACAGGTGTCGGTAAATATACTGCAGAATCTCATACTCCTGGTGGTTTGGAAAAGCAGATGTCCTATCCATACTACAAGGGAGTAAAGGATTTCGAGATTCTCCCCAACACCAAATCAGAGGTAGAGGTGACCTGTACAATGCAGAATAGCCAGATTGTAGTTAATTACAACGGCGATTTCATGGATGTTTTTACTTCTTGGGAGATTACTCTTAGTGATGGTGAGGGAGCAGCACTTTCTTTCACTAACACATCTTCTTCAGCTCCTGTTTACTATTGGTTTGGTGAAGATGGAGCGGAAGAACTGACGCTTAACTTCCGTGGAACGACTGCCGATGGTAGTACTGTTGTTGCCCGTAATACTTTGACTCCAAGTCAGGCCTCTTCGGGTTATGACAGTGACCGTGAGAATTTCTGCGGTGGTGAGACCTTGACACTCAACTTCACACCTGCTGAGTCTGAGGATGGTAAGATTAGTTCTATCACTATTAATGCTAATGTTACATTTACGGAGACTAACGAGACTATCGACGTTGACGTTGTTGACAAGTCAAATATGGATGATCCTGGTAATGATCCTACTCCCGGTCCTGGTCCCGGCGACGATGGTGGTATTATTCTCAACTTGCCTCAAAATATGACAGTCAATGCTGCCACAGATAAGAGTCTGGGTGATACTTATATCAAGTGCGACAATAAGATTAAGAGCATTAAGGTTGCTATCGTGTCAACCAGTGATGAAATGATAGAGTCTTTGAACGACCTTAATACAAACTATGGCGTTAACTTTATTTCTGGCGCTGAGATTGTTGATAATCAGAGCGTAGTTCAGCTCTTTAATGACCTTAACCAGCCTCTGAGTGTTCCATCTTTGGGCGATACCGACTATACGTTCCCCATCGGAAACTTCTTTGGTCTGCTTGGTTTCTTGTCCGGACAGCATACCTTCAACATGGTCGTAGAAGATATGGAAGGACACACGAAGAATGGTGTATTGGTACTTACTGTTGAATAATTTGTAAAAAAGCATAAGACAATGAAAAAGATATATTCAATATTAACGATTATATGCCTGGCATTATTTGCAGTTTCATGTGCCAATGAACTGCTTCATGATGGGGCTCAGAACGGCGAGAAGGGCTATTTGAAACTGGACCTTACTACTCTGGTTTCAACCAATACCAATACACGTGCGACAAATGTTCCTGATAATTACCAGCCTAAGACCATAGCTGTTAAGATTATTAACTCGCAGAACGAGGTTGTTAAGGAGACTCAGGATGTGGCTAACGATGAGGAGTTCAAGGGTAATATTATCCTTGCACCAGATACCTATACTATTACAGCTTCTTCTGCAGGTTGGGATGGTTCTAACTCGGCATTTGCAGCTCCGTATTATGCCGGTTCTACTAAGGCAACAATTAAGAAGAATACCCTTACTCAGGCCAGTTTAACCCTTACTCAGGCCAATGTGAAGGTAACTGTACGATACAGCGACAACTTCCGTACTTACTTCAAGCAAGCTAAGTGTATTGTTACCTCGGCATTGGATGACGTGGCTATGCAGGTATTTAGCTTGAATACTGTTGGCGCTGCCTATTTCCCTGTTGCCCCTCTTAACTTCCTCTTGGCTGTTACTAACATGTCTGATCAGGCTTACACTATGTCGAAGGACATTACCGAGGTTCAGGCCCGTGACCACTTCATTATTAATTATAAGATTGCTGATGCAGGTTCTGTCGGTGGCGTAACCGTTAGGATAGACGATGAGACGCATGATTATATCTTCGATGTAGAAGTGCCTCGCAAGAGTTCTACTTCTTTGAATGCCGGCGCAGCCAATGCATTTACGTCATTTGCTTACCTTTCTGGTGCAGTAACAGCTAAGACTTCAGAGTTTGCCGAGTCTAATCTTACCCTCCAGTGGAAGAAGAGTTCTGATTCTGAATGGTCAAGCGTTCCTGCTTCTGCACTCACTAAGGGTGAGGAAAGCAACTATTCTTATAAGTTGACTAACCTGACTCCCAACACAGAATACGTATACCGTATGAACTATAACGATGGTAATACCAATGTGAACAGTAATGAAGTAACATTCACTACAGAAAGTATCCTGCAGCCAGAGAATCCCGGCTTCGAGAACTGGTGGAAGGACGGAACTATATGGTATCCCAACGCTCAAGGTGCGAAGTACTGGGATTCTTCTAACCCTGGTTCTGCAAGTATGGGTGAAAGCTACAATATAACTACCAAGACAACAGATGTACATGGCGGTAGTGCTGCAGCTCAGCTCCAGTCAACCTACGTTATCATCAAGTTCGCTGCAGCTAGTATCTATACTGGTGAATTCGTTGAGCTTGTGGGTACTAAGGGTGCCAAAATCAACTGGGGGCAGCCCTTCACCTCTCGTCCTTCTAAACTGACAGGTTGGATGAAGTATAGTCCTGGTAAGATTAACCGTGGTAGTCAGCCATCAGGCGCACCTGCCAGCGGCCAGAATGATGTCTGCCAGATTTTCTGTGCTTTGCTTACTGAACGTGTACAGATTGATAACACCAAGATAGAAGAAACATTCCCCAAGTGGGATGGAACAGACAGCCGAGTTATAGCTTATGGTGCATACAGTCAGAACACTTCGGATGCTAATTGGAGACAGTTCAATATCCCATTGACTTACTTTAACTCAAAGAAGAAGCCTACTCATGTGCTTATTGTTTGTTCTTCAAGTAAGTATGGTGACTATTTCTACGGCTCAGATTCTAGTAAGCTGTTGCTCGACGACTTCTCGTTCGAGTATGGTGAACCAACGTTCCAATAATATGAATACTAAGCTAAGAATTGATAATTTTATGCTGATACTGCTGCTGGCATTTATGCCGGTAGCAGTATTCGCGCAATATAATCAGTACCCACAAGGCTCGTATGAGGGTGCTCAAACTTATTCGGATATGATAAGCGGAAAGCAACCCAAGGCTGTTAAACATAATAAGGTACGCGAGCAATATGAGGAGAATCTCAAACGACGCCATATTCAGCGTGTTGATCGTAGCGAGCTGAAGGCCACTTTTATTCCTAAGGGAATGTGGATGTGCGGTACCACGGTTAACTTCCGTGAGTGGGAAAATGAGAATCAGAACCTGTTGGTCCTGAAGAACCTGAATATGGAGGGACATGTATTCTCTGTTTCTCCTTATGTGGGCTACTTCGTGGCTAAGAACTTGGCTGTGGGTCTGCGTTACAATTATAGCCGTAACTACCTTTATCTGGGCGACCTGGATGTCAATCTGGGCGAGGATTTCAATATCAGCCTCGACAATCTTTATTATCTGGAACATAAGCATGAGGGAAGTATTTTCATGCGTAACTACATGCCCCTCTTCGGAAGTAAGATCTTCGGTGCTTTTGCTGAGGTACGTGCTACCTATTCACGTGCCAACGGAAAGAACAGCACAGGTAGTTATAGTGACGACCCCTTGATCAATAGCCTTGATGGAACTTATGAAACGGTCCATAAGGTTCAGTTGGGCGTCTCTCCCGGCTTGTGTATCTTTGTAACAGACTTTGCTGCGGTTGAAACCTCTATCGGTGTTTTAGGTGTTGACTATAAATGGAGCAACTATAAGAATATTCATCCTAATTCTACTGACTACGAGTATGGCAAGAGCCATAGTGGTGGTGCCAACTTCAAATTCAACATCTTCAGCATTCATTTAGGCGTGACATTCTATCTGTAATGAGTATACGTAATATTCGTTTTTCTCAATATCTGTTAGTAGTTCTTGTTGCGCTTAGTTCCTGCGCTATCAAGGATGATTTGCCTCTCCCTATTCGAAAGGCTGTGGTAACTGCGTTCGAGGTGGACGGGCAATGTGACGAGACAGGCGAGGGCAATGCTGCTGCGGTTATCGACAAGGACAACTACACTATTGACGTGTATGTGGACGACAGGGTTGATGTTACTCGTCTTCGCATAAAGAGAATGGAGGTTAGCTTTGATGCTGCGATTGCGGTGGATAAGGATAATACAAGATTTCCTGACAAATCGTTCTATTACATTGGTACGGATTGTCCCGCATTAGATTGCTCCCAGGAGGTAACTTTTAAACTTACTACTTACCAGACTTATCGTTGGAAGTTGCGTGTTCATCAGGTAATTAAACGTGAGGTTGAGTTGGAGAACCAGGTTGGAACGGCCATAATAGACAATGATAATTGTAACGTTATTGCTTACGTCGCTCCTAATCAGGACCTCCGGACTGTGAAGGTAAACAAGATGATTCTTGGCGGAATTCACGGTAAGATGGAACCCGATCCAACGGGTCAGATTATAGACTTTAGCTTGGGACGTAGTTTCAAGGTTACTTATGCATGGTCAGGTTCCCCTGTCACATGGAATGTCTATGTCTATAATGCGGAGAAGGGACTTGCTACGACAGCAGATGTGTTCCCTCATGCAAGCAGGGCTTTTGTGAGTGGAAGCATGCAGAACGGAACCACGCCCGTCGTGAAATACCGTCAGCAAGGAAGTTCTGAATGGAAAACCGTTTCTTCGGACTATATGCGGATTAATACTGCCAGTTATGAGGCGGTAATAACAAACCTTCTCCCCAGTACAGATTATGAATGTCAGGTTACTGCCGGGAAAACATCATCAAGCGTAAACGCATTCCGCACAGCGCCTGATTTGCAGTTGGAGAATTCCAGCTTTGATGATTGGCATATCGTAGGTTCCGGCACTCAGGCGCTTTACAATCCTTGGAGAGAAGGAGGAACCTCTTATTGGGATACCGGTAATCGGGGTGCGACTACGGTTGGTGCCAGCAATAGTACTTTTGCAACGGAGGGCGGGCGTACATACGCCAATCTGCAGTCCAAGTATATAGTCATCAAGTTTGCTGCAGGTAATATCTTCACGGGAACCTATCTCAAGACGGACGGTTCAAATGGCGTTCTCAGTATGGGACGTCCTTTTAACAGCTTCCCCACGAAGATGCAGTTCGATTATACCTTTAAGTCTTCTATCGTTAATAAGGGTGGAGGCAAATGGGATGAGAAGTATTCACGCTACATCAGCCAAAAGACTTACGACGAGATGCGTGGCAAGCCTGATTCCTGTAGCGTCTATATTGCTCTTATCGGCGATAAGGACGAGGAAATGTATGAGGGGAAAGTATATCCATATATCATTCGTACACGTCCCAGCGAGTTGCATCTCTTTAATCCCAATAGCGAGAATGTTATTGCCTACGGTCAGTTTACAAGTGGCGATGATCAGACAGATTGGACAAAGAAGACAATTACCTTGGATTATCGTTATAACGATCGGACACCTAAATACATTATTGTGGTTGCTTCAAGCAGTAAGTACGGAGACTACTTCATAGGAGGCGATGCTTCCCTGCTGAAGTTAGACAACATTAAGTTGATATATGATTGATAAGAATTAAATGAGAAGGACATATACCATATTATATAACCTAATGCTTCTTTGGGGCATTGCAGCGATGCAGTCGTGTCAGAATGACGTGGATGCTGAAGTTGCTCAAGGAGGACTGCATGTCACGTTGGGTAATGTTTCTTCTTCCGTTTCCACACGTTCCACTCCCGCAGAATTAGGTAAGCCTGCCAAGGACCTGTTCAACGTAAGGGTTGAGGCGCAGAATGGTATGGTCATGTACAATGGCCCTCTTACAGATGATATTATCAAACTGGGAGGAGGAACCTACACGGTGACAGCTGAATGCGGAGAGAATCCCATTCTTGCTGCAGACCAGCCCTATTATGTTGGTACCACTCAGGTAACAGTCGAGACCGATAAGGTTACTGAGGCCAGCATCGAATGCAAGGTCGGCAATGCCCTTGTTTCCGTTGTCTTTGGGAAGAATGAAGAGGAACGTGCGCGTTTTGCCAAATTCTATAAGCAATATGGCGTGAATGTGAAGGTGGGCAACTATAAGTTTACTATTCCAGGAACAACACCGGAACTGAGCGCTTATTTCCGTGCTGGAACTTCGATAGGGTTGGAGTTCGCTGGCGTGTTGAATGAAAACGACAGAGCGGTCAGATGCGATTTGGATGTATCGGCTATCGGGAACTTTCCCAAGCCATTCCAGGCCGCAGACCATGCTATTGTTACTTTAACGCTCCCAGATCCGGAGAGTGTGGCTGTTGTGGAAATAGCAAAAGTAGTGATGCAAGAGGCTACAATGGAAGAGACGATACCTCTCAGTTGGCTTCCTGTGCCCAAGGTAACGGCTACACACCAGTATGATGGCTCTGGTACTCTGGTGGGAACTAATCTTGCTTTTCAGGACTGCTATTTTGGCATGACTTGGAAGGCTGTTGTTACCAACAGCAGTAATAATGAGGTCCGTACTGTTCAGGGTACTAACGCATTGTCTTCTATCTATTCCTCATCTCAGGCTTGGCCTTATCTTCCTAAGGGCAATTATACTGCCACCTATTATCTGGTCAAGGAAGGCGAGCAAGATAGCCGTTTGGGTAGTAGAACCTTCGCTGTCGGCAGTCCTGACAGATTAAAGGTCAATGTTACGGGTGGCTACACTTCATATACCAGGTATCTTGCAGGTGATGTGGACGAAGCCAATTCCTGTGATGCCTTTACCATCTATCAGCCCACGGCTTCCTTCGCCCTCTCGTCGGCGATTGCTAGTGGTGCGAACTATAAGAATCTCAGCTATGAGTTCAGTAGCACAATAGACGGTACAGCTTATGGCAGTACTAAGACGGTCACTAAGAATTCCGGTGTTTTGGATAATGCGACAGGCTTGACTCCTTCGCTTGCTGCTCATGTGATTGGCGTTAACGCCAAGTTCGACGGTGGAAGTGCCTCTGCTACAGGCAACTTCTTCATTACCGGACTTCCCGTGCGTTATGCTCCACCAGCACAGAATGCCGGTTGGTCTGGGCATAGTACCCTGAAATGGGATGATTCGGATAATGGCGAACCTCGTGTCCGACTGGGACAGAATAGTGTTAATAATCCTCAGTATATCGAGAGCAGCCGTATTGCTGTGCCTGCAGGTACGGTAATGTCGTGCCCTTATAAGGTACGCATCAATGGCGCTACTGTACAGACGACACTTACCTTGTCTGTCGGCAATTACGAATATTTCTCTGAGAAGACCACTTATATGGCAGGGAAAACCATAGAGTCAACGGCGACCTTCACGCTAACGGCAGATGCCACATCTATGAAGGCCAACAATAGTTATGGCTCGGGTCAGACAAAAAGTTGGGTTTATTACCTCGAGTACAAATACGGAAAGAAATGAGAAGACTATACATTATATATATTATAGGTATATTGCTCCTTGGCTTTGCGTCTTGTGCGAACGAGGAGTTGGTTCCTGCGAAGAAAGAAGGAACGTTGGAGCTTACCGTCTCTCGCTTTCCCATTCCTGCTGTCTCAACTCGTGCCGTTGAAGAAGACCTGAATGTTGACGTTGTCGACCCCTCTGGCGAGGAGCCAACCAAGCATTTCGCTGCAGGTGCTGTGCCTTCAAAGATTGCTCTGACTGCTGACAAAGAGTATAGGATTGTTGCTTATACAAGCAATCAGAATACTTGGCAAACAGCTAATGGAGGATTGGGAGAGCCTTGCTTTTGGGGCGAAACTACTGCGACAGTAGAGGAGGATGCCACCGTTTATGTTACCTATCAGGTTCCTATGATTAACTATGCAGTAACACTTACCATGCCGGAGAAGTTCGGAGACTACTTCAAGAGTTATACCTTTACGGTTTCCGATGGCTTGGATGGCGGTCGTTCTGTTCGTGTCGCTGAAGGTCAGAAGGGGTATTTCTCGGCTACCAGAGGCTTCTTTTATGAACTATGGGCAACAAATACAGACGAGAGAACCTCGCATCATGCTCCCATAGAGGTGGAAGTTGTTGAGGGAGGTAAATGCTACGATATACATTACCTGTATGGTACGGACATCAATACGGGAGGTATTGATATTGTGATAAGTGATGAAATAGACCAGGAGGATCATGATTTTTAATGTTCCAAATAGGATGAAACAGATGAGACAAAACATTATATATACGCTTCTTTCATTGCTGACTCTTTTACTTGCCGGGTGCAGCGTAAAGGATTGGCCGGAGAATCTTTCCGTTGACACGGAAGAGGAAAGGGGGTATATTGATGTAAAACTACAGGGAAAGGATTCCGAAACGCGCTCCGGCAATACCAGTACGGTTATTTCCAAGGAGGAGGCAGATCTTTTTCTGGTTACGGTGACACATAACGGAGAAATCGTGTGTCAGCAGAAGGAACTTATGGGCCTTGTGCATATGTCCTTCCCTGTCGGTAATGGGTATAAGGTGTTCGTCGAGAATATTACCGAGACGCAAGCCGAGGAGGCCAATGACGGATGGGGTGCCAAGCGTTTTACAGGAAGATCTAAGAGCTTTGGAATCGTCTCTGGTCAATCTACTGCTGTTACCGTACCTTGCGGTCAGGCCAATGCGGCAGTAAATATAAATGTGACGGCAGCAAACAGTACCGTCACGGTTACGGCATCTGGTGGACGTCAGCTTACTACAAATGAAAGCCGTGTGGCATTTTTCAATATAGATCCTTCTGCACCATTAGAGATTACCATTACGGTGGAGAAAAACGGTGAGATTAAGCAAGAAGAGGTAACCATCGAGAATCCCAAGCAGATTAACGTAAATGTAAAACCTGATGAGATAGATATGAACCAGTTCACACTTGGTATAACCTATGAAGAAGCTTTCGATGTAGAGTTTGAATATATTAAGATTCCAATTGAAGACTAAGTTAAAAGTAATAAAGATAATAATAAAAAAAGTAAGAAAATGAAAAAGTATCTAATGATTGTTGCAGTAGCTGTTGCTACGGTAAGTTTTACATCGTGTTCTAACGAAGTTGACATGTTTGAAGGCATTAATTCAGACAAGGCCTCTATCAGTCTGAATATTACTAACGATAATGTAATGTTTACACGTGCTGAGAGTAATGTGCCCAATACCTCTTCATGGTATGTTAAGGTTGGTAACAATGAACAGATTCAGGTGTCTGATTTGAGCACCCAGAAGTATGCCGCAGGCGAGTACACTATTGCTGTTAGTAACTATGCCACAGAGGCTGCCGCTATTACTGCGAATCAGGCTTACTACTCAGGTTCTGTTGCTAAGACTCTTGTTAAGGGAAGCAACAACGTTACCGTTGCTTGCGGAAAGGCTAAGAACTGTCGTGTTAAGGCAGATTTGGCAGGCTTGGCAGATTTCGCTGCTATTACCGAAGCTAAGTTGACTGTCAGCCAGTCAGAGGCTCCCAATCGTGTGCTGAATACAGATGCCACAACGGGTTACTTCTATGCCGGTACAGGCAAGACCATTAACTATGACCTTGACTATAAGTATAATGGTACCGCTGCTACCACTTTGCATGGTAGCATCGCAGATCCTGCTGCTGCCACAGAGTATCAGGTAAAGGTTGTTACAAACAGCAACGGTACTATTACCCTGACTGTATCTTATGATACTGAGTTCGATGAGCATACAGTCGAGACCATCACTATCGACGCTGCTACCGGCGAAAAGGCTAACTAATAATCCAAGCGAGTATGTCGGAGCGAATACCGCCCTGACATACTCACTAATAATCAAAAAAAGAAATAAAAATGAAGAGTACAATAGTTTGTCTTAAGGTTCTGCTTCTCATGATGGTTGTAATGTTTACTGCCTGTCAGTCAGAAGAGATGCCTCCTTTGGGGGAAGGTACTAAGACGGGGCGTATTGTGCTCTCTCTCCCAGAGGTGCAACTCTATACAGAGGCAAATACCAGAGCACAGGCAACAGCTGACATAGAAGATTTCGTCTATAAGTTGAATAGCGTGGACGGCAGTTCGCATGTTGTTTCTGATTCCACCATTTCCTTTACAAGTGGAACTGCTGTACTGCCTGCCGGCACCTACACACTTATAGCTACCAGCAAGAACGCACAGGATGCTGCTCCCTGGTATCAGGGAATGTCTGATGCCTTTACTGTTGTAGTGGGCAATTCAAAGCCTGTCAGCATCAGCCTGGGGAAACCAAAGAACGCAGCCGTTGTTGTCACTTTCGCAGAAAGTTTCACAACACTCTACGAAAACTATTCCGTAACTATAGGAAATAACACGCTCCAGGCTAATGGCAGCCTTTATGCTATGCCAGGAGCAACAGTATCCTATACTATCAAGGGTACAGCCAAGCAGGGCTCTCATGTATCCGATCTTCCTGCCAATGGTATAACTGGCAGCATAAGCGCGGAGGCTGGCACCAGCTATCCGCTAAATATAACAGCCTCATCCATCTCGGATCTCCTGATTCAGATTGGTGAAGGCACACATAATGGCGAGTTCGATACCAAAGAATATCGCCCACTAAACTAAGATAATGAAGCAAAAGCTACTATATATATGTTTGATAATTCTCTGCGCCCTTGTGTGGAGCGAGGAGGCGTGGGCGCAGACGACTAGTTATGTGCTGAATGACGGTGGCTCTTATGAGTTACACACAATTTCAACAGGACCATCTTTTACTTTATCAGGGCCTGGTGCAACAATAACATTTGAGGCATGTAAAGATCCAGCAAGTGTTGATGGTCTTTATATTGAGACCTCTACTGACAATAATAAATGGAGCCAGTTGGGTGGCGAAATAAATGTAAAAGCAAATTCTTGGGGGTTATTCTCCGGTACAACATGGAATTGGACATCATATACTGTTAATATAAGCGATACAAATGTTCGATATATTCGTTTTCTAACTAAGACTGGTGCAACATTAGTAAAGTATTATCGTAATATCAAGGTTACCCGTGCCACCACACTTTCAACCTCAACATCATCTTTAGCCTTTGGTGACATTCATCGTGTTACCAACAAGACAAAAACCTTAAATGTAAGCGTTGATTATAATAATACAACTTATAACCAGCAGTTAACAGGAACCAATCTTCCGGCCTGTTATTCTGTAACTACCCAGTCTTTGGGAGAAACTGGAACAAAGAATGTCCCTGTTAAGTTCACAGCAACCAACTCAACAGCATTGGGTGCTCATAATGGCAATATAACATTGACCATGAATGGTAAGACCGTAACAATCCCTGCTACAGCCAATGTCGTGACAACTTATTATGGTCAGGCTAAAGCACAGGCGTCTGTTGGCGGTAGTGCTGCCGTATCCTTTACTTCCTATGCTGCAGCAACCACTACAAACGATGATGCAAATACAGCAAACACGACTGCTGCCAAAGGAACTAAAACGGCTTATTATAAGGCAACTGTTACTAATGGCTATAGATTCCTGGGGTGGATAAAGGGAACGGACAGCTATTCTGCCAATAATGTAGTATCAACTGCTTTGGAGTACAATCCAACTATCGAATATTCATCCGAAACCTCGGGCAGTCCAACGGTAACTACTTACAAGGCTTGGTTTGCCCCAATGTTCTACTTCTCTGCTACGGCTGTATCAAGCAACGAGACATCTGGTACTGCAGCAGCAAGTGTAGCAACCGAGATTCAAGGTAATATTGGTGATACCAGCAAATCTGCTACGGCAACCTTTACTGCTACGCCAAAAGATAACTGTACCTTTAATGGTTGGTTCAATTCATCTTCTTATACGGGAACTCCTGTATCTACGAATGCTACCTATAGTGTAAACATGACTAACAATGCCGTGGGTTCTACCAGTTCCAAAGAGCTATATGCATTGTTCAAAAAGAACCAGAATCTGCAATGGGCAGACGCCGAACTTGACCTGAATCTTGTCTTAGGTAATGACTATTCGTCCGATGCAACACGCACGAGCAATAAGACTATTACCTATACTTCAAGCAATACGGATGCCGTTACCGTAGATGCAGATGGTACTATACATGCTATAGGTCTTGGCCAAAGTGTTGTTACGGCCAGTGTGGAGGGCGACTTTACGTACAACGCAGAAACCATCTCTCGTGAGTTTACTGTGGGCGAGAAGAAACAGGCTTCCTTTACCCCTGCCTGGGGCGAAGGGACATCAACGGATATAAAGGTCGGTTCAAGTACCACCATTTCCCTTACCAATATTGCTACGGATGCAACGTTTACGGTTTCAGCAACTCCTACGGGTGTCATCAGCTGGACAAGAAACGGTAATACCCTTACCATCAATGGCGATGTGGCTGGTACTGCTTCCCTTACCCTTGCCCAAACAGGAAACAAATACCTGTATGGTAACACGGCTAACTATACCATTACTGTCAGCAAGTATGCCAATACCTTTGCGCTTGCCGCAGAAGAGAAAGCTATGGAAGTGGGTGAAGTATGGCAGAATGTGGTAACTGGAAGCGGAAATAACAATACGCAGGTAGCGTATAGTGTTTCTGGCGTTGCTATTTATGATGCCATCAACAATAGAGTCGTTGCCGAATCAGAAGGTTCTACAGTCATTACTTTCACGCAGGCTGCCACAGCAACTCACGAGGCCGTAAGTAAGTCTCTTAACGTCACGGTTTCGAAGGTGGCTAATACCTTGTCATTATCTCTGCCGACACAGGAAGTAGATGTGGATGGAACCATTACTGTTAGTATTACAGGTAAGAACAGCAATGCTCCTATTACAGCAGAGATTACGGATGCTGAGCTTTCTTCCGGCATCAACAACGGAACAGATGTCATTACCTATGCTAATGGTATCATCACTGCCAAGAATGCCGGTACTGCCAAGATTAAGTTTACACAGGCGGCTAATGATAAGTTTACTGGCTTTGAGAGTGGTGTATATGAGATAACGGTAAATAAGATAACTAATACTATCTCGTTTACCTTGGCTGGTGGTTCGGCCTCAAACATAAAGTTGAAGTATGGTGCTACAGCAACGTTAAGCTATAGTTCCACACATAGTGACAATGATATTGTAGTAAGACGCCGTAGTGGAACATTCACGACATATTCTAATGGAACTATTACCGCAGGTAATACGGCCGGTACTGATATCTATGAGATTAAGCAGGCGGAGACCTATAAATACACAGCCGATTATGTATCTTTCACAGTAAGGGTTAATAATACTGATGAGGCTGTGGGTTATGTACTAAATGAAGCAACAGAATACTCTCATGGAACGGGTTCGGGTGTTGTTCATACTTATGAACTTTCGGGACCTGGTGAAACAGTGTATTACTCTGCACGCACCCAGTGGGCGGCAATCTATTATGATTTGTATGTTGAATATTCAACAGATAATTCGTCATGGGAAGAAATCCAGGACAACAAAAGTCTTTCAGATAGTTACAAGGACTTCTCTTGTGCTATCCCTGAGAATGCTAGATATCTTCGTTTCCGCTTCCCTGCAGGTGGTACGTTGACCAAATACATAAAAAATGTAAAGGTTACGCGTAAAACTTATGTCCGTGCTTCTAGCGACAAGACAGCTTTTGGTGAGGTATATACCGACCAACCACAGAAGGCAACCTTTACGGTTAACTACAGCACTACAAACGGAGGAAACATAACGGTTAATTCCAGCAACCCGAATTTCGTTGCTAAACCTACTGAGATAAGTGTTGAGGGAAACAGTGATGGCACTAAGACCTTTACTGTGACCTATACTCCTGATCCTGATCGCCTTGGTGCAGAATCTGCAGATATCACTGTGTCTGACTTGTTCTACTCTCAGAAGATTACGCTAACTGCCACTGCCAAGAAGTACGGAACAACCATCATGCGTGGCAGCAATACAGCAACTACAACAACGGTCGATGGCACCATTGACAATGCCTTTGACTTTACTGGGACAAGTTCGGCAGTTCCGTCAAATAACAATAGTGCCGACTTCTACTATACTATCAGCCAAACACAGACATCCGCTGTGAATAATGGCGAGGGAGTTATTCGCTACGATCCTGTAAAGAATACTATTACTGGCTTGAATGCTGGTACTGCACGACTGACTATCTATCAGAAGAAGACTACGTTGTATAATGCAACAAGCGAGGCGTTCGACTTTACTGTCACAAAGTTGGCTAACAATGTTAGTCTGGGCCTTAGTGCCACTACGTTGAATGTGGATGGTACGGCAACCGTAACAGTGGCAAACGATGACAGTCAGGGCGCAATATCGGCAAGTTTCTCTAATGTGCTTTATTCCAATGAAGCGCAAAATCGCGAAGGCGGTTTGCTTTCTTATACGTCTGCCACAAAGGCTATCACAGGTGTGAATGCTGGTACTGGTACAGTAACAGTCTCACAGGCGGAGACCTATAAATACGAAGGCAAGAGCGCTACGTTCAATGTTACGGTGAATAAGCTTGCTCAGACGCTGACTTGGGATAATCCCGATATGGAGACTACTATGCAGAAGGGGACAACTCATGAGGGTAATACTGCCAAGTCGAGTGCTGGGCTTACACCCGTAACCTATGCTTCGAGCAATACGGCTGCTATAACCGTGGATGCTAATACTGGTGCGCTTTCTGCGGTAGAGGTAGGCTCTAATGTTACCATAACGGCCTCTCAGGCTGGTAACTATAAATATTTGCCTGCCACGTTGAGCCGTCTGTTCTCTGTCTTTAATAAGCAAACACCAGCCTTTAGTGCGGATGAACACTTTACAGGCTTGAATGGTAGAATAGAGATAGAGGGCACTGCAACCATCACGGTCACTGGTGTTAGTGATGAGGATGACTTCAGCATTACCAATGGCGACAACTCTATTATCAGCGTTGAGCGTGATGGCGAGACCATAACTATTACAGGTTTGACATTGGGCAGCACAACATTGACACTGTCTCAGGAAGGCAACGACGACTTCATTGCCAAGAGCGTGACTTATAACATCGAGGTCTATATGCCAGATGATTACCTGACGCTTACGCCATCAGAGGCTCCGACATTCGTTGCCGGAAGCTACAGAAGGGTGGTTTTGAACCGTACTCTGAAGGCAGGCTATAACTCTCTGTCTCTTCCCTTCAATACTACTGTGGAGGAAATCATGGGGGCCGACTATGATGCTTCAACCGATTGGGTAGCTCAACTTAGCATTGTTACCTATAACAAGCAAGACGGTTACTCGCTCTACTTCGAGAAGTCAAACGAGATTACTGCCAATCAACCGTACATCCTGCATTTAGGCACACAGCGGAGTAGCGTGGTGTTCAGGAACGTAGTTTTGGTAAATGCGGCTCCTGTAGAACAAACAGCCACAAGTGGCGTAAGCAATTATTCGGATTGGCAGATGGTCTCTAACTATGCAGTCAACTTCGATATGGAAGGCAAATATGGTATAGTGAATGCTGATGACTGCCTGAAGAAGGGTGCTGCAGGTTCTACCTTAAAGGCGTATACAGCATACATTGTATATAATGGCGCTGCTCCAGCTCAGGTGAAGGCTGCCTATCTGGAAGAGGATGAGGCTGACGCCCTCCTGAGAATTCTGAGAGGTGAGGGGAGCGGTGCAGAGGATGTATATGATATGCAAGGTCGCAAGTTGCCTCGTTCCCAACGTGGGATAAATATTATAAGAGGTGCAGATGGTATTGTTAGAAAGATAATCAATAGGTAAAGACCGTTCTATTCGGCTAATGCAGGTTTCTTCTGCTTGTTCCAATACTCATCCAAAGTGATGCCTTCCAACTTCAGAAAGCAGGAACGGGCTGTCTGTATGGTGCCGAATCCGGCATCTGTCGTCTCTCCCAATGTGCTGATTTTACCTTTTGTGATAAGACGCTTCAGTTCCTCTATACGGTACCGGTTGATGTATTCGTGAACATTGTAATAGCCTTGGCTGCGAACACATTGAAGTACCAGGTGGCGATTGTAGCCTACAGCTTGACATAGACGTTCACGTCCAAATGTATTGTCGGTCCATTCTTCTTTGTGATTCTGCATCCAGAACTCTATACGCTTGAATCGTAGGAGGTTGGCTTCGTTGAAGTCTTCCTTCGCGGCTTTCTCGACAGTATCTTCGGTAGGTTCTTCCATAACCTCTATCATTGCCGGTTGGGGCAGATGTACAGCCATTTCCTCTAAGGTGCGGAATGCCAGATAAAGGTTCAAAAGTGTGAAGATAATGACGTAAATCATGAGTGCGGTAGGATCGTAGAAGATGGAAACGATGGAAAAGAATACCACAGAAGACCCTAAGCAAACACAATAGCCAATCAGGTAGCTCGGAATATCGGTTTTATGAACCAGTCGTTTGGGAAGCAAGAATATATTGACAATGTAGTATATGCTGGTGCCAAGGGCCAGGATGCGTAGCAAAACATCACTGGAAAGAAGATTCTGCGCGACTTCTTGGAAGTCGTGCAGAATAATGATGTTGCTACCCAGCAGTCTGGCTATGGAGTAAACAGCTATTAGTGCTAAAACGGGGCTGGCGTATTTAATCATACGCTTTGCCTGCAGGAAACCTGGCATGGGAATGCTGAGTGGAAAGATACTCTGGAGATAGACACCGCACAGCAATGGCAGAATCATGGCAGGGTGCATGATGCCCGGTTTGCCGTCGGCTATCATGTCGCTGATGCCTGCTACGGCTGTCAGTATGAAACCGAAAATTCCGTTCACCCAGGCCAGGCACAGGTATTGTACCTTATGGCGGGCGTATATTGCAGTTGTTGCACTAACTACCAAATGAGCAGTGGCACTACAAGCCAGTATCAATAGTATCGAATTGGAATTCATGTTGTAGCTGATAGTTGACAGTTTTTCATGCAAAGATAGTCAAATTATGTAGATTGGAGTATATTTCGCGTAAAATATTTGTCCTTTTAATGTAAAAGGTGTACTTTTGTAATTTGTAAAGGTGTAATAGGATTTTATGTTAAAACGCATAGCTGTACGTTCGGTTGTTTTGGCAGTCGCCCTAATGGTGTTGCTGCCAATAGGAGCATCTATGCGCAAGAAGCGTGTTGTGGCGAAAATGGACACGACCACACTTGCCGACAAGATGCAGGATTTCGGCCGGACGGGACGTATGAGTTGTTCTACATTCCCTGTTAAGATTCATACCATCGGCAGAGCTGTTCAGATTCAGAGCGACCATAATCAGATTCTTCCTATTTATAAAAGAGATGGTGCATTTTATATGGTGGTTCGCCTAAACAAGGGCCTTAATTGGCTGAATGGATTACCGAGTGGCCATTATTTTATTAACAATCGTCCCATTACAATTAACTGAAGTAAATGGCATTGCAAGAGCATACTATCAAGGAAATTGATCTTGACGAAATTATCCGTCAAAAGGCTGGCCGTAAGTCAAGGTATATTCCGCATTTTGTTATCAGTCTGCTTAAACGTATCATCCATCAGGAATATATCAATACCTATCTACGCCAGGGGTATGTGGGTGTGGATTTCTGTAAGCATTGTATTGAATATGTTGGTGCAAATGTTAAGGTCGAGGGAAAGGAGAATCTCCCTACCGACGGTCGTTACTATACATTCGTAAGTAATCATCCCTTGGGTGCCATAGATGGCGTGACATTGGGATGGGTGATAGGTGAGCAGTATGATGGAAAGATAAAGTATCTTGTTAACGATTTGCTGATGAGCCTGGAAGGCTTGGCACCATTGTGTGTTCCCATCAATAAGTTGGGAAAGAACGGCAGGAATTTCCCTGCAATGGTGGAGAGTGCTTTTTCTGGCGAAAATCATGTGATAATGTTTCCTGCAGGTCTGTGTAGCCGAAAGATGGATGACGGCCAGATTAGAGACGTTGCATGGAGCAAATCTTTTATTGCCAAAAGCGTACAACACCAGCGAGATGTCGTTCCCGTTCATTTCGAAGGACAGTTGACGGATCGTTTCTATAAGGTAGCACGTTTCTGTAAGAAATGTCATCTGCCCAACTTTGCGCAGATTCTGTTGCCTGATGAGATGTATCGTAGTAAAGGCAATAATTATACGGTAAAGATAGGAAAGCCTATAGCATGGCAGACATTCGATAAGTCGCGCACTCCGTTGCAATGGGCACAGTGGGTGCAGAATAAAGTATATGAATTATGATGGAAGAGATTATTGGCAGTATTCCACGTGAGATATTGAAGGCGGAACTGACGCCTGACAAGAAGTTGCGCATGACCAACAAAAGCAGCAACGAAGTATATGTGGTCACATGGCAGGATTCCCCCAATGTGGTTAGGGAGATTGGCCGTTTGCGCGAGATTGCTTTCCGTGCTGCCGGTGGCGGTACAGGCAAGAGTCTGGATTTGGATGAATTTGATACTTGCGAGAATCCCTACAAGCAAATCTTGGTCTGGGATCCCGAGGCAGAAGAAATCGTAGGAGGTTATCGCTATATTCTGGGCAAGGACTGGAAATATGCTGAGGACGGTCAGCCTATCTTGGCTACCAGTCACATGTTCCGTTTCAGCGACAAGTTCCTGAAGGAGTATGCTCCCTGGACTATAGAGTTGGGAAGGAGTTTTGTGACGCTGGAGTATCAGAGTACATTGCGTGGCAGAAAGGGAATCTTTGCTTTGGATAACCTATGGGACGGTTTGGGTGCTATTGTGGTAATAGAGCCTACGGTTCGTTACCTTTTCGGTAAGTTCACCATGTACCCTAGTTACGATCGCATGGCACGTGACATGATACTCTATTTCCTGAGAAAGCATTTCCCCGATCCTGATAATCTTATATTCCCAATGAAGCCTCTTCAATTGGAACATGATACCAAGGAGTTCGAGAAGATTTTCGTTGAGGATGACTTTAAGGCAGATTACAGAATTCTGAACGGTGAGGTACGTGCCCTGGGTTATAATATTCCCCCATTGGTTAATGCCTATATGGGTCTGAGTCCTACCATGAAATTGTTTGGCACAGCCATTAATGACGGCTTTGGTGATGTCGAGGAAACAGGTATCCTGATAGCTGTCGATGAGATTTTGCAGGAGAAGCGTATGAGACATATTGACACCTTTGCTGCAGAACACCCAGAACTTGTACAGATTACAAGCGGAGCAAACCGCATTTTTTATAAACCTGAATAAGAATAGAGGTAAGGAGATGAGCGGTAAGATGAACTGGAATCAGTTGCTTTCCAATAAGCGATTGGGACAGGAAGGAATGACGACCCGTAGAGACGATAGGACGGAATTCCAACGCGACTATGACCGTCTGATTTTCTCGGCTCCTTTCCGTCGTTTGCAAAATAAGACTCAGGTATTTCCTCTTCCTGGTAGTATCTTTGTCCATAACCGTTTGACGCATAGTCTTGAAGTAAGTAGTGTGGGACGTAGCTTGGGTAACGATGTAAGTCGTTTGCTGCTTGAACGTCATCCTGAATTGACAGATACACATCTTACGGAGTTGGGGAGTATTGTCAGTGCTGCTTGTTTGGCACATGATTTGGGAAACCCTCCTTTCGGACATAGTGGAGAACGGGCTATAGGAACTTATTTTAGTGAAGGGGACGGGCATTTCCTGAAAGGGTATGTCTGTGAACAGACAGGCGACTGCTTGAGCCATAAACAATGGGAAGACTTGATTCACTTTGAGGGTAATGCCAATGCTTTCCGTTTGCTTACTCATCATTTCAACGGCCGTCGTAAGGGCGGATTTGTAATGACGTACAGCACCTTGGCCAGTATTGTAAAATATCCCTTTACTTCAGACTTGGCGGGCGATAAACGAAAATTCGGTTTCTTCCGTAGCGAGGTGGAGGACTTCTGCAAGATAGCAGACGAATTGGGAATTCTTAAATTGGAAGCCCCTGAAGGAGCTTACAAATATGCACGTTATCCGTTGGTGTACCTTGTTGAGGCGGCAGATGATATCTGCTACCAGATTATGGATATTGAGGATTCTCATAAGTTGAAGCTCTTGACTACGGATCAGGTTAAGGAACTCTTCCTGAATTACTTTGAGGAGGGGCAGCGTAATAATATTGTATCCCGTATGGAGAGACTTGAAGACGTGAACGAGCAGATTGTATATCTGCGTTCTTGTGTCATCAATTGCCTGGAGCAGGAATGTGTACGTGCTTTCGTGGAAAACGAAGACGACTTCCTCTTGGGAACTTTCCCGGGTCCGCTTATCAAGCATATTGCGGATGTGCCTAGGAAGGCATATGAGGAATGCGAGAAAGTAGCTTTTGCGAATATTTATCATTGTAAAGATGTGGTAGATATTGAAATAGCCGGTTATAAGGTCATAACCATGTTGACAGATTTGATGATAAAGGCGGTAACCCAGCCGGAGAAGGCTTTCTCTCAGTTGCTTATCAACAGGGTGAGCAGTCAGTATCAGATTCTAGCTCCCACGCTCTATGAACGTGTTATGGCGGTCTTGGATTACATCAGTGGCATGACGGATGTCTATGCACTGGATTTATATAGAAAAATTAATGGCATGAGTTTGCCGGATGTTTAAATAGAAATGAAAGTAAGAATAATTAATCGCAGTCATCATGCACTGCCCCAATACGCTACTGAACAATCAGCAGGAGTAGATTTAAGGGCCAACTTGGACAGCCCTATTGAGATTAGACCTTTGGAAAGATGTCTGGTGCCTACGGGTTTGTTTATGTCTTTGCCTAAAGGCTATGAAGCGCAGGTTCGTCCACGCAGTGGTTTAGCCATCAAGCGTGGTATAACTGTATTGAACTCACCTGGCACTATCGATGCAGATTATCGTGGCGAGATATGTGTGATACTGGTCAACCTGTCTTCCGAGCCCTTCGTTATTGAGGATGGAGAGCGTATTGCGCAGATGATTATAGCTCGTCATGAGCAGGCGGAATGGGAGCAGGTAGAGGTCTTGGATGAGACAGAACGCGGCGCAGGTGGCTTCGGACATAGTGGCGTGAAATAAAGTGTAGAGTTTAGTGTTGAGAGTTTAGGGAAAGCGGAGAGTGAAAAAAACACTATTCATATTTTTATTACTTATTAGTGGAACTTTGTTTGCTCAGACAAGGTTCGACTATTTTTATCTGGAGGCTGAAAAGTGTCGACTGGCTGGCGACTATGCCTCTGCCAAGGAACTGTATCAGCATTGTTTGGATATTAATCCCGAAGCGGCAGAAACTGTTTATAATTTAGGATTGATGACGCTATTCCTAAGGCAGGATAGTGTAGAGATGGGGATAAACATGCTAAAGAAGGCTTGCGAATTGGATTCTTGTAATCCTTGGTATCAGGAGACTTTAGCAACTATCTACCTAAATGCCCGCAGGACAAGCGCAGCCATCCCTTACTTGGAGAAATTGTCCAAGTTACAGACTAACCGAACAGATGTTCTGTCGCAACTTGCTAGTATCTATCGCGACAATGGACACACAGACAAAGCTATAGAGGTGTTTAATCGCATAGAGATGCAGGAGGGGAAGTCGGTGCAGCTGAGCATGGAGAAGTTCGACCTCTATATGAGTAAGGAGGAGGAAGATTCTGCTTTCATGGAGTTGCAGAGCCTATGTGATGAGTTTCCGCATGACTTGAGTTATCGAGTTGTGATGGCCAATCAATATCAGATGGCCGGTTACCCGGAAAAGGCAATGACGATTTACAATGAGGTAAAGCAGAAGGATGCCCATAATCTGAATCTGCTCTTGGCTATGATGACTTATTACAGGTCTACGGAGGACAATGAGCATTTCGTCCAGTTGCGGGATTCGCTGCTTTATGATGAAGGAAGCAGCAGTGATTTGCGCGTAGCCTTGATGAGGGACTATATTGATGATGCGATTCAGGATACGTTAAAGCGTGATGCAATGCTTGGCGCCTTTGATTCGCTTCTATCTCGACCACAGAAGGATGCTCAATTACTGACACTGAAAGCGGCATACCTTACTTATATTAAGGCGGGTGATGATAAGGTAGTAGAACTGATGAAGCGGGTTTTAGATGTGGAACCTGGCAATCAGACGGCATTGTGGCATTTGCTTCAGTATTATGCTCCGAAAAATAACATGGTGGCTGTTGAGGATATCTGCCGTAAGGGAGTCAACTATCACCCCGAAGAACTGGCATACGCTTATTATTTGGGCGTTTCGCTGTTTCAACAGGAGAAACTGAAGGAGGCTGCCGAGGTTTTCCGGCAAGGACTCCGAACGAAGAAAGAAGACGCACGCCCTGCATTGGTTTCGGATATGTATTCTGTCCTGGGCGACTTGTATTATCAGGAGAAGAGGCCCTTGGAAGCTTTTGCAGCCTACGATTCCGCTTTAGTATATGTAGATGATAACATCAGTTGTTTGAACAACTATGCATACTATCTTAGTTTAAGAAACGAGCAGTTGGATAAGGCTGAGGAGATGAGTTACCGTACTATAAAGGCAGAGCCGGATAATATTACGTATCTGGACACCTATGCGTGGATTCTTTTTATGAAGGAGGACTTTACCAATGCCCGTATCTATATCGATAGGGTGGTGAATCCCAATCTCTCTGACGAGGAATTGTTGAAGAAAGAGAATATGCAGGGTAACCTGATAGAACATGCTGGAGACATCTATGCAGAATGCGGCTCATTAGAGACTGCGTTGCGCTATTGGAGTTTGGCTCTTCAAAAAAAGGACGGAACATGTACGCCTTTGGTAAAAAAGAAGATTAAGAAAAAAAGATATATTAAGTGATGAGGTATTCTGTCATAATTCTAATGTGTGGCCTTCTTCTTGCTTCTTGTGGAAGTAAGAAAAATATGGTGGGTTCTGGATTGGTCGATATTCCTGGGATGGGAAAGGAAGCGAGTGTTGCAGAACTTGTTCAGACCATAAATGAAAAGCGTGTAGCAGAACCATCCATCTCGGCAAAGATTAATCTGAATCTCAGTGCTGGTGCTAAGAGTGCCAGAGTGGGTGGCTCTCTGAAGATGAAACGTAATGATGTAATCCAAATTTCGCTTGTTGCATTAGGATTGATGGAGGTGGGGCGCATGGAACTAACGCCAGATTATATAATGGTGGTAGATCGTATGAGCCATCAGTATGTAAAATGTCGCTATGCAGATGTGGATCTCCTTAGCAATGCGGGGATTGATTTCTATACCTTCCAATCCTTGTTTTGGGATGAACTTTTTGTTTTGAACGGAAAAGGTGAAGTTCCTACTGGTAGTCAGTATAATCTACAGGCTGTTCCAGACGGTATTCAACTGCAAAGTAATAAAAGCAATAGTGTGGCATTGGCATTCCTTGTGAACGCCGCCAATATGCTGGTTGGGGAAACGAGCTTCTCTAGGGCTGGATCTGAGATGCCTATGCTGAAGTGGCAGTATTCTGAATGGACTAAATTGGGAGAGCAGAGTTTCCCTGGTTCTATAAAGATTTCTTTCGACCTCGATAGGAATCCCGTTGAGGCAGTGTTTAGAATAAGCAATGTTAAGCCAGATTCCAGTTGGGAAACTCGGACGGAGATAAATAAGAATCGATACTCGGAAATTTCGCTTCAAACCGTCTTTCAAAGAATCATGAGGTTAGCGGAGTAAGATAATGAAGCATTAAGAGTGAAGAGAGAAGAATCGTATATAGAAAATGTGTTTGGCAAAGTAAGCGCTTTTGTTAATACTTTGCTTTTTCGTCATAATATTATGTATGGCTCTCCCCTTTTGGGGGGCTTGACTCGGGGACGCGCTTTCCTTTTTGTTGTCATTGTCCTCATCCCCCTTTTTGCCTTCTCTCAGAATAGTAAGAAGGTGAAGGCTTTGCAAAAGCAGAAGGCGGAGTTGCAAAGTACCCTTCAGAAGTCCAAAGCTGAGCTGAACAAAACGAAACAGCAGGTAAAGGTCGGTCAGCAGAATATCCATTATATAGGGGTGCAACTGAATAACAGGTTGGACCAGATTGTCAACTTGGAAAAGGAAATTGATGAACTGGACTCGTTGACCATCCAGTTGCAGGGGAGAATCCGTGTAAAAGAACTGGAACTAAAGGAAAAACGCGAGAAACTGAAGTTGGCCATGCGCTATGCTCGCACACAGAAGGGGCAGACTTCCTCCCTTGTCTTTATCCTCTCTGCAAAGAATGTTAAGCAGATGTTTCGTCGTTCTCGTTATGCTAAGGAGTATGTGTCGTTTCAGCATAACTTAGGCGAGCAGATACTTAAGAAGCAGGCGGAGTTGTTGGAAGAACAGAACCGGCTTCTGAAAACAAAAACCAAAAAGAGCGATTTGGTTAAGGAAGTAATGCTTCAACGAAAAGATTTGGGAGCGCAACAGGTACAGCAACAGAAGAAGGTTGATGGCTTGAAGAAGCAAGAGTCTGGTCTTGCAGGAAAGATAGCTCAGCAGCAGAAACAGCTTTCAGCGCTGAATAAGAAGATAGATGATCTTATAGCTTACGAGATAGAACAAGCCAGAAAGGCTGCCGAGGCTGCGGCGCGTAAAAAGGCCGCTGAAGAGGCTGCTCGAAAGAAAGCTGCCGAAGAGGCTGCCCGCAAGAAGGCGGGCGGAAAGACTGTTCCTGCTCCCAAAGCTCCCAGTAAGCCTACACCAATTAAGCCTGATACATGGCTCACGGCAGAGGATCGACAGTTGAATGGCACCTTCGAGCAGAACAGGGGCCGCCTACCGGTTCCTATTACGGGCCAATATATGATAGGTAATCACTTTGGAACTTATACCGTGCCTGGACTGAAGAATGTGCAGTTGGAGAATAAGGGAACCAACTACGTGGGCCGTCCTGGTGCAAGGGCTCGTTCCATCTTTGCAGGTGAGGTAACGGCGGTCTTCCAGTTTGGCGGTTCACGCAATGTACTCATCCGTCATGGAAGTTATATCTCAGTGTATTGCAACCTATCTTCCGTAACGGTAAGCAAGGGACAGAAGGTAAATGCAAAGGATATCATCGGTACGGTTGCTGATGATGGTACGGGAAAATGTGTACTTCACTTTCAGTTGCGTAAGGAAACGGCTAAGCTGAATCCGGAATCCTGGTTAGGAAGATAGTTGCCCATTGTGGCGTCATAACGTAATATCGTTACCTCGTAAAACCGAAAGGTAGAAGACAATGGCCTCATTAATCTCTTTTAGCTCTATGTATTCATCGGCAGTATGACTGCGTGAACTCTGTCCAGGCCCCATCTTCAGACTTGGGAAAGGCATTAGAGCCTGGTCGCTGAGGGTTGGTGAACCAAATGGCTTCCCACCTAGGGATATAATCTTTTGTACCAACGGGTGAGAAATATCTATGCGGGACGAGTTCAAACGGAAAGAGCGTGCTTGAACATCACTCCGCACATGTTGGCAAATCTGATTGTAGAGTTCCTCGTTTGAATACAATTCATTTGTCCTTACATCTACGGTGAACGTACATTTGTCTGGGATGACGTTGTGCTGTGTTCCCGCATTGATGATGGTTACGGACATCTTTACCGGTCCTAACAGCTCAGACTCCTTCTCCCATTTGTGCTCTTTAAACCAGTTAATGTCTTTTATGGCGTGGTAGATGGCGTTGTCACCCTCGTTTCTGGCTGCATGCCCGGCTTTACCATGAGCCGTAACGTCCAATACCATTAGGCCTTTTTCTGCTATGGCAGGTTGCATGCCAGTGGGCTCACCCACAAGGGCAACGTCTATATGTGGTAAAAGGGGAAGTACGTGCTCTATGCCGTTCTTTCCACTGACCTCTTCCTCTGCGCTGGCCAGATATATGAGGTTGTAGGGACGTTCCTCTTCTCTTAACACGCGGAAGACCTGTAGTAACGAAACCAGGCTGGCGCCGTCATCGTTACTACCTAATCCGTATAGTCTTCCTTCTTCTATCTGAGGTGTAAAGGGATCATGTTTCCAGTTGGACACCGGCTTAACGGTATCTATGTGAGCATTTAGCAATAGGGTGGGTAGGCTAGGGTCGTAATCGGGTGCTATGGACCACAGATTGCAGCCATCGCATTGTGTAGGTAGCTTGCATTCTTGTTCCATATAATCCTTTAGGAATTTCGCTGCCTCACTTTCGTTTCTGCTGGTGCGCGGAATTCTGATTAGATTGCTCAAAAGTTCTATAGCCTCTTTTGTTAACCCTTCTGTACTCATTTTATTGCCATTTAAGTAGAGCAAAGTTACGTTGTAATTCCAAAAAAAACAAATTTATTTGGCTTTTATCTTAAGATATGTTATCTTTGTAGCTAAATATACAAACAAACAAGATGCAGAATAATAGTCCTTTATCTACTCTAATTCATAGTCAGGCTCAGAAATATGGGAGTCGTGTGGCTATGAAATACAAAGATTATACGGAGAACAGATGGAAGGATGTTTCGTGGAATACGTATTCAGAGAAAGTGCGTCTTGCAAGTAATGCCATGTTGGAACTTGGCATTGGTATTCAGGAAAATATCGCGGTATTCTCCCAGAATATGCCTGAGTGCATGTATGTCGATTTCGGAGCTTATGCCATCCGTGCTGTTACCATTCCTTTCTATGCTACCAGCAGTGAGACGCAGGTCAAGTATATGGTCAGCGATGCCAAGGTACGCTACATCTTTGTGGGCGAACAGTATCAGTATGATACAGCTTACCGTGTGCTTAAGATTGAACATTGTGTCTGTGGGCTTGTTATATTTGACCGTTCCGTCAAGAAAGACGAGCAGGATAGGGTAAGCATGTATTTTGACGAGTTCCTTGAACTTGGCAAAGGGTTCAAGCACCAGGCAGAGGTTGATTGTAGGACAGCAGAACTGGATCAGGATGATTTGGCAAACATCCTGTACACCAGTGGTACCACGGGACTTAGCAAGGGTGTGATGTTAACACATCGCATGTATAATACGGCCATTCGTGCCCATAACGGTGTGCTTAATCTGAGCGATGCTGATTTGGTGATGAACTTCCTCCCGTTTACTCATGTCTTTGAGCGTGGATGGTCTTATTTGTGTATTGCTACAGGCTGTACATTGGCAGTAAACCTCCGTCCAACAGAAATCCTGCAGAGTTTGCGCGAGGTACATCCTACTTGTATGTGTGCCGTTCCCCGTTTTTGGGAGAAAGTATATGCAGGCGTGCAGGAGAAGATAAATACAAGCAGTCCTATCCAGCGTAAGATGTTGGAGGATGCTTTAAGGGTCGGAAAAGAATATAATGTAAATTATAAGATGCGCGGTCTGGAACCGCCTCTGACATTGAAGATGCAATATCTCTTCTATGAGAAGACGGTGATAGCTCTGTTGCTGAAGATGCTGGGTCTGGAGCGTCACAACTTCTTCCCCACGGCAGGGGCTGCCATCTCGAAGGAGGTGGAGGAGTTTATACACTCGGCAGGCATCATGATGATTGTTGGCTATGGCCTCACGGAGAGTACGGCTACGGTAACGGCCGACAGATGGAATCAGCCCATAACCATCGGCTCCGTAGGACGTTTGTTAGATGGCATACAACTGAAGTTTGGAGAAAATAATGAGATCCTTCTGAAGGGAGATACCATTACAAAGGGATATTATAGAAAAGCAGAGGTAACAGACTTGGTGGTTGATAATGAAGGCTGGTTCCATACGGGCGATGCTGGGTACTTGAAAGACGGAGAGCTCTTCCTGACAGATCGTATTAAGGACCTTTTCAAGACTAGCAATGGTAAGTACATTGCTCCCCAAATGTTGGAGGCTAGGCTATGCGTAGATCGTTATATAGACCAAGTTGTAATCATTGCAGACCAGAAAAAGTTTGTCTCAGCCTTGGTGATTCCTGAATATAAGTTGCTGGAGCAATATGCCAACAGCCATAATATAGCATACCAGGACAGAGCTGATCTATGCCAGAATGAACAAGTGGTACAGTTTGTGTTAGACAGATTAGAGACCATGCAGCAGGACTTGGCGTATTACGAGCAGGTAAAGCGCATCACTTTGCTGCCCGAGCCTTTCAGTTTGGAACGTGGTGAACTGACAAATACCTTGAAGGTTAAGCGCCCTGTCCTGAATGAACGTTACAAAGAACAGATAGATAAGATGTACGAGGAGAGTTGAGAGTTGACAACGTCAACGAAAACAAACAACTCGTCAACTAAAAAGAATAAACAAAAGTGATAACATCGGATCAATTAAAAGAGGTAAAAGAACGTACTGAACAGTTGAATAAATACTTGGATATTGATGCCAAGCGAATGCAGTACGAGGAGGAGCAGTTACGTACACAGGCTCCTGAATTTTGGGATGACCAGAAACGTGCCGAGGCACAGATGAAGTTGGTAAAGGGATTGGAAAAGTGGATAAAGGGATATGAAGAGGTGAAAACACTCTCGGATGAACTCGAGACTGCTTTCGATTTCTATAAGGAAGAATTGGTAACGGAAGAGGAGGTCGACGACCTCTATGCCCGTGCCATGAATGCCATTGAGGATCTGGAGCTGAAGAATATGCTGCGTGGCGAAGGCGATGCCATGGATGCAGTACTCAAGATTAACTCCGGTGCCGGCGGTACAGAGGCACAGGATTGGGCCCAGATGTTGATGCGTATGTATATGCGTTGGGCCGAGAATAACGGTTACAAGTGCGTGGTAAGCAACCTTCTGGACGGCGATGATGCAGGTATCAAAACCTGTACGTTGGAAATACAGGGCGAATATGCCTATGGCTACCTGAAGAGCGAGAACGGCGTACACCGTTTGGTCCGCGTCTCCCCCTATAATGCGCAAGGCAAGCGTATGACCAGTTTCTCCAGCGTATTCGTCACACCCCTGGTGGATGACACTATCGAGGTAAACATTGAACCGGCCCGCATCTCATGGGATACCTTCCGCAGTAGTGGAGCAGGTGGTCAGAATGTAAATAAGGTGGAGTCTGGTGTGCGTCTTCGTTACCAGTATAAAGACCCTTATACAGGAGAGGAGGAGGAAATCCTCATTGAGAATACCGAGACACGTGACCAGCCCAAGAACAAGGAAAACGCCATGCGATTGCTTCGCTCTATGCTCTATGATAAGGAAATGAAACACCGTATGGAGGAGCAGGCTAAGGTGGAAGCCGGCAAGAAGAAGATAGAGTGGGGTAGCCAGATACGTAGTTATGTCTTTGATGACCGTCGCGTGAAGGACCACCGTACAAACTATCAGACCAGTGATGTAAATGGAGTAATGGATGGTAAGATTGATGCGTTCATTAAGGCTTACCTAATGGAGTTCGGAGGACAAGAGTAAATATTGAGTATTGAGCGGCCAGATTTATTTGTTATAGCGTTATAACGTTATATCGTAATAAAGAAGGCCGCCAAACGATATAACGAAATAAACTATAGAAACAATGAAAACAAAGAACAAAAAGTCTGAAAAGATTTCAAAGAAAGAGGCTGCATACGGCAAGAAGATGATAGCATATGTTGTTATTGCCCTGCTGGCAATGTTTGTGCTTATCTTTGCCGGTGCCTCCTATCTCTTTGAATAAAGCGTATACATTATTATATATTATATGCATTTCGAGATAGAACGGAAATTCCTGGTTGTTGGCGAATTCAAGAATCAGGCATATAATCATACGCATATCCAACAAGGGTATATAGCGTCAGGTAATGGCAGAACGGTGCGTGTGCGAATTCGTGATGATAAAGGCTACCTAACCATAAAAGGCCCAAGTGGAAAGGAGGGCCTCTCGCGTTATGAGTTTGAAAGAGAAATCCCCTTGCAGGATGCGCAGGATTTGATGCAGATATGCGAGCCTGGTATTATCGACAAGACCCGTTATTTAGTTAAATCCTCCGATGGCATTCACACTTGGGAGGTAGATGAGTTTCATGGCGATAACGATGGTTTGATAATGGCCGAGATCGAGTTGGGGGCAGAGGATGAGGCTTTCCCCAAACCTGATTTCATTGGCAGGGAGGTGACTGGCGATCGTCGCTTCTATAATTCCCATATGCGCAAGAATCCTTTTAAGCTTTGGTGCAAAGAATTATAGTAGTTTATTAAGCAAAAAACTTGCGGGCACACGTGGAAAACTTTTTTCCCACACGTGCCCGCAAGTTTTTTTACGTATGCTGGAAGATGTTAATCATCTTCCCATATTGCCCAGTCGTTGTTTTCTTTGGTCAGGACCTCTGAGTCATCGGCTTGAACTCCATCTATGATAGAGACTGCAATTATCTGTACGCATTCAGCCTTAAGTTGCTCAATGCAGGGTTTGATATATTTCTTCATATTATAGCCCCCTCCCATCCTCCCCACGAGGGGGAAGTGACAAATGGGGGTATGGGTCATCGGTTACTTTAATATCTTATTACCATTCACAATGTTTACGCCCTTCTGCATTTTGCTCATACGCTGACCAGCCAGGTTGTAAACGACTCCTTCGTTTTCAGAGATGGCGGATGTGGGGTTGTTAATGCCTGTTGCTTCTTCATTGAAGAAGAATGCCTTAACATCTGATGCAGGGACATTCAGGTATGCACGGAAGGCTTTTACTGTGGGCTTTGTTTCTCCTACCAGATAGAAGCCAATCTTGCCATTCTGGTTCTGCAGGACATATGTTCCCTCTGTAGCGGTAGTTGTCTTATATGTTCCGTAGAGTACGCCTTCTACAAGGTCAGAGCTCTCGCTGGCAGCAACTGTGGCATCTGATGCGGTAAGAACCAACTGACCGTCACCTTGTACCAGAACGGGGCTATTAGCACTGATACTTGTCACTTTTTCTACGTTGACAGTTGCATCTGTAACAGATGTAGCCTTTGATGCTGTGAACTCAGCAGGAACAGTAGCCTCGAAGGGGAGAACCAATGTCCTGTAAGAATTTACATTGGTAGTGTATGTGGCCTGTGTAGCTGTGAATGCGTAGGGCGCGCCAAAGTCAGCGCCGTCTGTCAATACCATGCTCTCGCATACACCATTGTTGATGATGTTGGTGCCATTGATACCAGACTCGGGAGCTACGGTAACCAGCAAGTTAGAGCCTTCGGGCATGTTGTCTGTCAGATCCTTTGCTTCGTAGGCGTAATCGCTCAGATCCAGAGATGTTGCCTTGGTGCTTACGGCTTCAGATATCATGTTCTTAACGTCAGCAGGATAAACAACGCCCAGCATCTTCATACGGAAGTCAGCAATCTCTTTGGCAGAGAAGCCCAGTTCCTTGTGGCAATAGGTATAGAACTTGTCTGTCAGAGTCTCGCCATCCAGAGTGTTGATGTAGTCCAGAATACCGTCAATATTCTCCTTATAGCGGTGAGTCTCATAGACAGAGAAGGTAGTCAATTCGTAGTCTTTGTAGAGGTCGCTCATGCTGACACCCAGCAGACCTTCCAAAATAACGCCCAGTGTACCTGTACGGTCAGCACCAATGTGACAGTGGAAGTATACGGGCTTGTCATTCTTTATGCAGTCAAATACAAACTCAAGGTTCTGCTTGTAGAGGTCCTTGCGATTCTGCATGCCGCTCTCATAGTAGTCTTCGTTGGTAATACGTTTATAGATAACATCCTCGCCCAAAGGAGACTGTGTGATGTAGGCAGACTCCCAGTCAATACGGAGGTCAAGTTCTGCCTTCATGCCAACTGCACGGAGAGCTGCAATTCCCTCTGGTGTAAGCTGATATTCGCCATTCCATTCTGCACCACGATAGATGAGTCCATACTTGATAGGCTTGCCACTGGCTGTTGCCCAACCGCCTAAGTCACGTACGTTACCCGTACCCTGAGCATAGATCTGACGGAGCTGGCCGCTTGTGGTGAAGCTAGAGTTGATAATCTCTGTGGGATTGCCGTCAACGGTTGCTGTTACCTTATAATAATAGGTCTGGTTGGGAAGAAGATTGTAAATCTCGTAGTGTGAATCACTCAAGCCGACTTCTGCGCTGAAAGCATCAGAGTAGTCAGCATTAAGGCTCCATGTGATTGTTTGAGTCGTAGCAGATGCGTTCTTATTCCAGAAGATGGTTGCAGGCTCGGGAATGTCACGACGTGCAGGAGGAGCTACGTTGTAAGCCTTAATCTTTGTTTCCTCTGTGCCTTCGTATGTAACCTCAGCCATATACTCTCTTACACGGATATTCTCAATGTTGAAGTCCTGAGCGAATGTGCCGCTTTGTACAGGGTGGAAGCGCCACCAGGTTCTATTGTTCTCATCGGTATAGTCGTCGCTGACATTTACATAGCCACTAGATTGTCCATAAAGTTTGCTTGCCGTTCCTTCGACAAGGCTTTGCATCAAGAACTTACCACCGCTGAGCCATGTGATAATCTGCTCATTTTCGAAGGTGGAGGTGGACAGAACCCAGCTATCGGCATCGGGAGCTCCGAAGTAGTATTCTGTTTCTTCGTTGGCTGCTCTGACAATCCAGTTGCTGCCTTTGCGCGTGAGCTTGAAGCAGAACCTAGTATCGGATGCATCGAAAGTCTTTACATCGACGTAGCCGCCAGTGCCAGTTCGTATATACTTGTTGTTGTATAAGCCTTCGATATAGTAATAGCCCTCGTTAAGAGGATTAATAGAAAGGCCATCTACAGCAATAATCATTTGGAGGAGAGCGTCGTTACGTTGCTCGGCAGTAGCGTTCTCGTCAAGAGCGCTGGCAGCAGCCAAGGCATCTTTGACAGCTTGAACACTAGCGGGTGTGTAGAAGCCAGGGTCAGTACCTACTTCCTCGTCGTCAGGTAGCTTGGCGCTATAAGTCTGGATGGCGTTCTGAAGCTCCTCGTTTGTCATATCCTGTACTAAGTCAGGAACGATTTTGTAGCAGTTCCAATGATAATCGGTCTTGTAATCGATATAGACAGAGGGATAGACGTGTATGGTGGAAGCGAAGTCGTTGTCGAAGGTGTAGATGTCGGGTACCTCGGGCTTCGTGTCACAAATCATATATACATCGTATGCATCTGATGCACGCCAGAACACCCATTTGCCCCATTTGTTGGTTTCTGCATTACTATTCACAGTAATTTTTTTCAATTTGGAGTTATAGCCCATAGCGTATTTACCCGTGTTGGTAAGGGAGTTGGGCAGGGTTATCTCTGTAATCAGGGTTTTGTAGATGGCTTCCTCGCCGATGGAAACAAGTCCCTCAGGTAAAGTGATTGAAGTAATGTCTGCATAGCGGAAGGCATAGTTGCCAATGCTCGTTACATTGTAAGTCTTGTCATCGTGGGTAACTTGTGCAGGAATCACAATATCTCCTGCGTAAGTGTTAGGATTGTTAGAATCAGGCTTGCTGTCTGTTGGGTAAACAACACTAACCTTATCTTCTGCAGTCATCTTATATTTGATGCCGTTTTCGGTGAACTCTATAAATGTTACGTCGCCGTCAATATCGGGCACGATGTTATAGATACTCCAATTGCTGTCTGCCATGTAGTTGTCGTACGCACCTTTCTTAACATGAATGGTGGAAGCATGGCTGTCATCAAAGGTCTGGTTGTCGTATAGACTGGGTTTGATGTCACATACCATATAGACATCATAACCACCTGATGCACGCCAGAACACCCATGCGCCCCAGTTTTTGTCAGCGCTGTGTTCGCCCAAAGTGATGGTTTTAAGATTAGAACAGCTCTCTGCAGCTTCGTCTTCTAACTTTGTTACAGAGTTGGGCACATTAAGTTCTGTAATTTTTGATCCCATTAAGGATTTCTTGCCGATGGTAAGCAGACCTTCTGGCAATGAGATAGAAGAGATTTCTGCAGAATAGAAAGCTCTTTCGCCAATGGCTGTTACGTTGTAGTCTGTACCTTCGTAATTGATGGTAGCAGGAATCACGATGCTGCCAGTGTAAGTGCTGGGATTGCTTGACCCTGGTCTGCTGTCGTTGGGATACGTAACAGTTGCTGTACTTCCATCAAGGATGTACTTGATGCCATCAACAGTCGCTGTTGTTTGTGCTGACATAGTGATTGCCATCAGCAACAAATAAAGGAATGTGATTGTTTTTCTCATAATTGTTTTTTGATAGATTTTAGTTATACACAAAGGTTTTTGTTTTTTTCGTTATTTTACACCACCAAGTTTATTTACTTGTTCTGCGGTAAGTTCTACGTCCCAGAAACGAATTTCTGCTGTGTCAATAGCTTTCTCTTCACCGTCGTCGTCAGCAAAGAAGAGTGCACCAGTAGTCAATTGCCAGTGTTGTGCAACAGCTATGGTACTGGAACCAACTTTCTCTCCGTTCACATAGACGGTAGCATAGTTGTTCTTCACAACGAACAAGATACGATACCAATGGCCGTTTGTTAGTTCGCCGTTGTACTTCAGATTGCCGGAATTCAGTCCTACCATGTTCTGGTTAATGAAAAGGCTTCCATCCTTGTTGTCATTAAGATTGTTTTGCAGGAGTGGAATGTAGCTGGAATAGTTGCCGGCTCTGACATCCCAAAGGATGGAGTAGGTGCTCATGCTTTCCACGCCCAGGTTAGAGGTCATCATAAGGCTGGAGCCAACAGGCACGTTAATGGCACCATTGCTCTCCGTGGGACCTGCAACAGCAGTGATACTTGCATCTGCAGGATTATCTTTTGTTGTTACGTTGCCCTTAGTATGTTTGGAAGCCTTCAAGGTTGCTGTGCCGGTGCCTTGCATCAGGTCTTCTGTATTGTCAAAAGTCCATGTGCCGATGGCTTCGGGAATCGGATTTTCTTCCTGAACAGGCTCTCCTGTGGCGGTGCCAAGTTTTGTTACCTGCTTGCTGTTAAGGGGCTCGTCCCAGAAACGGATTTCTGAAGTTGATATATCGTGCTCCTCTCCGTCATTATCGATGAAGAAGAGTGCATCGGCGCCCATCTGCCAGTTTGTGGCATTTGCTAACAAGGCCTGCCCAACCTTGCGACCATCAAGATAGATGGTGGGTAGATTGTTCTTGACTACAAAGACAACACGATGCCACTTCCCAGAAGTAAGGCTGCCTCCGTAGCCCAGTCCGCTGGAATTTAGTCCTAATTCACCGTTGTTAATAAAGAAACTGCCGTCTTTCTTGTTTGTAATATCGTTCTGGTATAATGCAGTATATCCGTTAAGCTGGGTAGAGCAGATGTCAAACATCAGTGTGTAGTTGGTGAGGTTCTTTTCCTGAAGCTTAGTTGCCATTGCAAGACCAGATTTTACTGGAATGGTAATTGCTCCGTTTCCTTCGAGAGGACCTGCTACAGGTGTAATGCCTATGGAGGCCAGGTCGTCAACAAAGGCAAGACCCCCTGTTCCTATGTTGGCACCTTTCAGTGTAGCTGTACCTATGCCTGCTAATAGGTTATTTGTGTCATCAAATGTCCAACATCCCACGGTCTCGGGAACTGGACGGTCGTCATTCAATGTGGTAAAGGTGGCGGTGAGTGGCTCAGACTGGTTGTCCCATGAGTCGTAGGCAATCACCTCGACCTTGTATTCGGTGTTAGGAGTTAGCCCGTTTACCGTATAAGAAAGTTCCTCTGGCATATCTGTGGTAAGGTAGAACTGAGAGAATACAAAAGCACTCTTAACAACCTTATTGCCTTTCATAATGCGAACATTATAACGGAAAACGCACTCGTTGTCGGTAGCTTGTGGGAAGGTTACCTTGACGTCATCTTCCGATGGCTTAATGCCGAGTTCTATGTCAGGGTTAAATTCGGGGGCGGGCAGACCGTCGCGTAAAGGTATGTTATTGGGATTGTCGTCTTTGTCGCGGATGTCGGCATACTGGAACTGGCTACCATCAAACGGAGCCTTAAGTACCCATCGATTCTCTGGGTCTATCTCGACATCACGGTAGGTGTCATAACGACGTATCTCAATATCACCGTTAGGTTGCTCCATTAGAATCATACCTTCGGTGACGTCCTTGAAACCTTCGGGATGTATGCCTGCTTCGACTGCTCCGGGGTTAATCTCAGAATATGTGACGCTGGCAGTATTGATAGAGGTGTAGTAGTTATTACGTGTACTATTAGGGTTGGCACCCTGATGAATACTACGAGGATCGCCAAGGGGATAATGGCTATGACCTGCAAAGACCACAGCCTGTGGGTATTCGTTCAGGACAGGGTTAAGGACCTTCATTGCCCAGGCTGCGCCTTCAATTTCGCCCCACGAACTAAAGCATGTCCAGCGGGGAGGAACATGAGTAAACACAAAGATGGGCTTACCGGGGGCATCTTCTGCTGCCCGTTTGAGGTAATTCTTCAGGGTTACCACCACGGAACTCGGGTAGGATGCTGTGCCATTTGCTTCATTATCATCGTTATTGGCACCACCACGAACACTTATCAAAATAAAAGGATAACCTTTGATAAGAACATATTGGTCGAGGGGGTATGCCTTGTTCTCGTTGAACTTTCTCAGTCCGTTTTTGTAGTTTGTCTGACCATTACTATTGTAGTTGTCGTGGTTGCCCATTGTGAAGAGAAAGTTGTCTACTGGGTTGATGAAGTTTTCGTCGTTGCCAAAAAGTTGCACAAACTCTGTGTATTGGTTGGTGTCACCATGGTCGGTGAGGTCACCCACGACTGCCAGGGCATCGAGTTTGGTCTTGCTCGTCAGTCTCTGGAGTGTATTCGAAACCTTCTCTGCGTATTTCCCGCCGTAGTTGTTACCCACGTGGGTGTCTGATATAACGGCAAAGGCCAAACGTGCCTCCTGCTTAACGGTTAAAATCAGAGGGCGGAAGTCCTTGCTGGTGATGGTAAGGGTGGTGACGCGAGGTTCGTCTCCACTGTTGGCTGTTGGCATCAAGGTTAGCGCTCCGTTCATGAATGAAGCTCTTAACCACATGGCGCCGGTCTTTACTGAAACGTCTTGATTGGTTTCAATAGTAATCTTCTTGGGCGTCATGGTAAATGGCAGGGTAATAACCCCGTCCTTAATCTCGTCTGCCTTAAAGGTGGCAGCACCGGGGGTAGCTAATGAACTTACGACGTAAGTCTGCGCCCAGATTGTTGAACATTGAATACTGAACATTGACCATGGGGCCATGAGCATGGTTGCGAAAAGAAGTATATTTTTTTTCATCGTTTTCATACTTTAGTTCTTCATTTACTGAATCAATACTTTTACGGTTTTTCCGGGCAATTTTACCATGTAAATGCCAGCTGCCAGACGGGTGGTGCGTGGCATCTCCTCGCCCTGAGCATTAAACAATTGCCATTTTGTTACACCACTGACGCTTATGCGCTTGCCAGAGATGCGAATGCTGGTCTTGCTTGGCTTGGCTGATTCAATGCCGTCCCATCCAGAAATCTCCATTGTAATAAACTTCCATCCTATGGCAGACGTGCTCTCGTTCTCGGTAGGGTAACTAATTGGAGCGCTGTCAACGTCTGCCACGGCAAGACAACGGTTAATGCCGTCGTCCTCAACGCTTTGAAGTGAGAATGCGTTATTTCCTAATGCTGTAATGACAAAGCCAGTTGTGATTCCTGCGGGCATAATCTGTGTGACATTGCAGCTGCCCATGTCCAACGAGCATCCGTCTATTTCCTGCCCAGTAGCTCTGTTAACCAAAATTACTTTGTTTTCAGCTCCGGCTGCCAGTTTCCATTGACTTCTGTAGTCCTTCTCCTCTGTCTGAAGCAACTGTAGGGGGTAGATGTCGTCCTCTTCGCTATAGTCCGTGACGGCATACCCTTCCAACTCGGGCAAAGCGCTACAAATACGATACCAGTATGTGGTCTCGCTTTCGTCAAGAGGGTCCCATACTTGGAGTTCTGACTCGTACTCTTGGGCTCCTGCCGTTACTGCGGAAAGTATGGCTAGCCCCCATAGTACACATTTAAATGCGTTGTGATTCATAGATTTAAGATTATTCTGTTGCAATTCTTTTTACAAAAAACGATGCAAATATAGGATTTTCTTTCGTATGTGCAAAAATGTACCTTATTTTTTTTATACAGACAAAGGGAATCTGTTCTTTTACTCAATTTTTGCGTCTAAAAGCCCAGCCAATAAGGTATGCAATCGTGGCTCCCGTGCTATTAGCCAAGAGATCAAGCCATTCTCCGCTGCGACACGTGGTTAGGTATTCCTGTGCAAGTTCCAAAAGTCCGCTCATTGTAATGGGGCAGAGGTATCCAAAGAGGGTAATTCTAACGGTGTTAATGGTCTTGTGATTCCGCAAGTATTCAAACCAGATAATCAGGCAGAAGCTACCATACATCACCATGTGTGTCCATTTGTCTATAAACGGCACGTCTTCGGCCTGCGGAATTTCTGGAATAGGGAACAATGACAGGCATATTATAACGCAGGCGGTGAATAGCGATAGGGGGTATTTGTGGATAAACTTTCTTTCCATTTTGTAAGTAAACCAGGTGATTATGTTGCAAAATTACAAAAAACTTTGTACTTTTGCGCGGTTTTTGTCGTTGGTTTTCAGTGTTTTTATTGTAAAAGATGGAGAAAAGAGGCAGTTTTGGTAGCAAACTGGGAGTCGTATTGGCCTCGGCAGGAAGTGCTGTCGGTTTGGGCAATATCTGGCGTTTCCCTACTGAGGTGGGGCAGAACGGTGGCGCTGCTTTTATTCTGGTTTATATAGCTTTTGTGCTTTTCCTGGCCTTGCCTGTTATGGTGAGCGAGTTCGTGATTGGCCGCTCATCGGGTGCCAATATTGTTCATGCTTTTCGCAAACTGGCTCCGGCCAGATGGTGGATGATCATCGGATTCTTGGGCGTGTTGGGAGGCGTGCTGGTGCTCTCTTTCTATGGGGTTGTGGCTGGCTGGACGCTGAAATATACTGTAGATGCTTTGGCGCACCGCATAAGCGGAACTGACCCTGCGCAGACATTCAACAACTTTGTTTCTAATCCTTGGAGCCCCATTCTTTATATGGTCTTGTTCTTGTTACTGACTCATCTTGTGGTGATTCGTGGTATCAAGGGAGGAATAGAGAAGTACTCTAAACTGATGATGCCCTTACTGTTGGTAATTATCGTGATATTGGTGGGCTGCTCGCTGAGTATGCCAGGCTCTGCAGAAGGTATACGTTTCCTTCTACAGCCCGATTTTAGCAAGGTAACACCTCACGTGGTATTGAGCGCAATGGGGCAGGCCTTCTTCTCGTTGAGTGTAGGTATCGGTTGTATGGCTACATACGCTTCATATTTCAACAAGGATATGAATCTGGCAGGTTCTGCCGCTAATGTTTGCGCTATTGATACGATGGTAGCCATCGTAAGCGGATTTATCATTTTCCCTGCGGTCTTTAGTGTGGAAGGTGTACAGGCTGATGCAGGAGCTGGCTTGGTATTTATAACCTTACCCCATGTGTTCAGTAGTGCTTTTGCGCAGATGCCTCTGTTGGGCTACATATTCTCTTCGTTGTTCTACCTGCTTCTCTTGTTGGCAGCCCTTACCAGCAGTATTTCTATGCACGAGATATGTACGGCTTTTGTGAGCGAGCATTATGGCCTCGCCAGGAAAAAGGCTGCTACATTGGTAACATTGGTCTATATGGTATTAGGGACAGCCTGTTCTTTGTCGTTT